>Ga0123357_10008798_pt1 | contig 12664 bp, 7 predicted proteins | sample TergutEmb28metaG_FD_89873 | JGI IMG/M metagenome (GOLD analysis project Ga0123357, IMG submission 89873) | Embiratermes neotenicus P4 segment gut microbial communities from Petit-Saut dam, French Guiana - Emb289 P4 | ecosystem: Host-associated > Arthropoda: Insects > Digestive system > Gut ... | reverse complement strand
GGGGGATCTTGGTTTTTTAAAATTTAACTCTTCTCTTTTCAGCATGAACTTATGTACAGAAAATGGGCTTTTTTTTTTTTTTTTTTTACTGATTCGTTGTTACTTAGGACTATGATGAAAGAATGCGTGAAGAAGAAGAGAAAAGTAAAGAAGATGGAAACAAACAAATAGAAAGATGGGAATAAGTGAGAGGTCGAATGATGATGGGACAACACCAGTCGAATAATTCACTGCGAGGGTACAGATTTCCTCCAGTCTTAAGGGTAGACGTTTTCTTGGAAAAATGGCTCGCAATTCTACAGCGCACGAGGTGGATTGTAAGAAGTAGGGATATTTATAGACAGTTGAAGTATTTATAAGCACATAAGAGCAATATAAGAGAGTGTGAGAATGACACGTCAGTGTAAGAAATTTGGTTGAAAACGACAGTTTTCCCATTCTATAGACGTACAGAGAAAAATGGTCTTGAGCCTTCTGAATGGTAACACATTTGAAGATAACGATCAATTACTGGGGTTATTCACTGTCCTCTAAATTGGAGTAAGGTAGGAGGAGTATAAAATACAGGAATTGCTAGGGTTTCTGGAAGGACATTCTCTAATCTAGACTAATAAATAATTCAGTTACAAATGAAACAGAGCGTCATTATACACCATTACCGGAATTCAGACGCGGTTCAAACGCATTGAAGGGTGAGGTCTCATCTGCATATCCTAGCAGTAGCCAAGTGCGGTTTTGCTACGAGTGGGAAGTCGGACAATGTTCGAAGCTCATATCATTTCTCACCCGGTAAATCCTCCCGTAAGGGAGCGAGATGACATGGTGGTCATATATATCTAAGGATTAGCCCTAAACAAAGTCTAGCGCAGGGGATGCTGTGGTAGAGAGAGTACCACAACTGCCTTGAGCATTCACCTTCCATTGCCCCTCTGACTAACCCCTTTTCTCTTCTAATCTATTTTTTTTTTATTTCTTCTGCCTCCTTTACATATTTTCGCATTCTTATGTGTAACACCAAATCACGCCGCCACCTATGAAGTTGTTACGTAGTCTAGTTTTGTTTGTTCAAATATTTTACGGGGCCTTATCAAATATTAAAATTAAATAGGGTGGTGCAAAGGTCAATGAGACGGCCTTTCTGTTGTTGAACATCGAGTGCCAAGTGACTTTTGCATCACCCTGTATAAGGTCTGCTTATGAAATCAAAGAAAATTTCCATCGATTCGTCGATAGATGTGTAGTCGGCTTCACGTGCCGGCCGCGTTCAGTACTGGTACCCATTGAACAGAGACTTTTATAGCTCAAACTGCAGCGACTTGATGCAAGTTGCAGTATAATCTGTACTTGTTCTATATTTGTTGAACATGATCCAGACTTTTGTGTGAAATAGCTACTATTCAGCTTGAAGTAAATTATGCTGGATCTGCCATGTATAGCATTTAATGAAGTGTTTGTACATTCAGAATACATTCGTACTTGGGCATGGAGGGAAACCATGAAGCTATAAATCCCGTGAGACTAGTAGAATTTATCTGAGGTTTGTAGAATTCTAAGGTTCATTACTGTGTTGACAAGGACTTGTAACTTTTTCCCGTCCTGAGCCAAATTAATGTAGTCCACACACACACACACACACACACACACACACACACACACACTTCATCGCATCTTTTTAAAATCTGTTTTAATATTATCATTTCATGTGTGATGATATCTTCCATGTGTTTTAATTCCTTCGTGTTTTAGGGGCAATGTGTATTCAGGTACAAATACAGTACGTGTAGATCTCTTCCCTCCAGGTACTAAATTAGTAACACTTTCTTAAATTTTAAAATTTAAACTTGACGCTATATAATACAAATCCAGATGCCCTTTATTTTGCCAACACAGACACTCAGTTTCTGTGTTCTCGCTAAGAGGTATACACTTTCTTTTTCATGCACAGCCGTTTACAGGAGTTACTGTCCATTCCTCCAGTAATAAAAGTGTACTGTCAACTTAACACAACAAAACGTGTTTTGCATATATATACAATAATAGTACCAACAAATGCACGCAAGTAGATTCAAATTATTTTACGTACACAATGAATTGTACATGTTTCGGCCAACCATGTGGCAGTCTTCAGGGATACAAAATACAGAGGCTAGATACATTTAAATTGTAACGCACATATCATGGGGCGTATAAATCTTATATTTTTCCGTGTCCTACATCTTATAGAATATCAGTTGGTTTGGACTAAATCGCGCAGACTGATTAGAAAAGTGTCGGTCAAGAATTCCTAATATTTACAGTTGTATTTTATGTTTATGGTTCCTTGCATCGTTGATCTTTATTAATAAGTGTCCAACGAGACGCAACACAAAGCAGTATGTTTATTATTCTGTAAGTTCACTCTACATGTTTCGGGTGTCAACCACACCCATCATCAGGAATACACAAAACTGAAACTACAGCCTCCGGTACTGGCCGTATTTTTTGTGCAGCTACCTCCCTCCAACGTGGTCAAGCTTGGCCAGGTTGGAGGGAGGTAACTGCACAAAAAATAGGGCCAGTACCGAAGGCTGTAGTTACAGTTTTGTGTACCATCAAGAATACGTGGCCAAGCTTGGCCAGGTTGGAGGGAGGTAGCTGCACAAAAAATACGGCCAGTACCGGATGCTGTAGTTACAGTTTTGTGTACTCCTGATGATGGGTGTGTTTGACACCCAAAACATGTAGAGTGAACTTGCAGAATAATAAATAGACTGCTTTGTGTTGCATCTCGTTGGACAGTTATCAATATATTTACAGTTGTATTGTTGCCCTTTAATTTTGTTTGTATGGAAGAAATAACGCATTTATTTACCATTTATTATGTAATCTTAAATAACTATGTCACTGCTATTGACTAGTAACATACCATATTATTAACACACAGTCACAAAATACACTGCCACCATTCTTCAGTTTTTCATTCACTAAACGATGCTCTTTCTTTAAATGTTTGCATGAAAAACTGTTGAAGGAAACTGTGACTTGATGCAGAATCAGTGTAAAAGATTATTTATTTAAAACTTCATCTTGTGTTAGCATAACAATGTTGGCCGATGTAATTTTTCACAATTTCCCTGAAGAACTGTGTGTAATCATGAGGGTTCGCACTGTAACGGCAGCTGTATGCCAGGTGTAGCACATTGTCAATAGGCAGAACATTCAGGCGACGAGATTATATCAGCGGACTGATGAACGTTTATCCGTCACTAAACAGTGTTTGTTGAAGCCAGCTTAAATTTAATTAATGTCTTGCCACTATGCACAGGCAATATCTCTCATTCTAGTATCACAGTATCTTCCGTAACGAGGGCGGACGGACTGCATGAGCAGCACAGGACGTAACCTGAATTACAAAGGACATCCTGTCGAGGATATGTGTTACCATAACTAGTGTGAGGATGCGTATACCTTTCAAGAGCATGGAAGGGATATTATGGGAAAAAGAATAATACAATAAAGAAAAACATGACCGAGATGAAGGAGCTGCGAGCAGAACCCGTAGCCTTCTTCCCTGCTGCATGGATTTCTGTTCCAACAGGTCTCGTTGTACATTATTAATATGAAATGCAGTATGTATTCCGTCTGTCACAGTATTTATAAAAACTTAAAAATGCTGGTGCATATAATATGACGAGTTATGTTATACGCACCAGCATTTTTAAGTGTTTATAAATATTGGCCTGATGATGGCCTAGTCAGGCCGAAATTAGTTGCCAACATTTGAAACAATGAAATAAAAAGATATTTGTGACAGACGGATTACATATTTTATTTAATTTTAATGTCGTACTTTTAACACAATGGGATGTCCTCTACCTGTTGTGATTTCATTACTGAAGATTACTGTCTTTAGAGATGGCGACGTTCAGTCTGTTGGATGAGTACCGACGTTTTGGAGGAATCTACTTCCTCCACCTTCAAGTGCATAGTTACTTAGCCTATATTCAATAAAACGTGCCCTTAACAAGAGTCGCATATTTTTCCAAAACCTGTCAGAATAGGTTATTTCAGGACCGTGAAGGAAATGACGCTACTGTCTTTCCCTCCTCGCATTTTTGCGCGTCCGCCATGTTGTTATTACTAAGTGTAGGGAATTAAAAATACGGTGTTGCGGTTGCCACCAATAGCGTAACGTGTGTGTCGAGTTCATTCAAGATCACTCAACAGAATCATAAGTTTACATGCGACAAGCATTATGATGATCGCATAATGCTACGTTTTTTCTCTCTTAAAGGAGGAAAATAGATTGAAAAGAAAGAGCTTAAAGGTTCGGCATGATGACAAGAAGGAAGGAAAACGAAAAGATAGATCGAAAGAGAAATATACAAGGAAGGGATAATTTAAAAAAAATGGCTTGTATCCTATATTCGGACTGAAGTGTTGATGCGCTTCTGACCTTCCCTATACATGAAGATAAAGTTGCCACATGAGATTTGAGGTTCTTATGGGGAAATTTAAGGAGCGTCATCCCCATTGTGTTTGTTAGAACCTAAGGTAATAATTCTATAAGGATATAGCAGTCATAACACAACTATATTATCAGGTATATATAACTTATCAACTACATTATTCGGCCAATGCTGCTGCGGCCATCATCAGGTTGGATACAATTTATCGGAGAAGCTATATAGATATGATGTAACTAATAATTGTTCTGTATTATACCATATCTATATAGCTTTTCTGATAAATTGTATCCAACCTGATGATGGCCACAGCAGCATTGGCCGAAACATGTAGTTCATAAGTTATATATACCTGATAATATAGTTTTGGCATGACTGCTATATCCTTATAGAATTATTACTTTAAGTTCTTACGGGGAAGACTTACGTAGTCTGCAAGCTTGTAACGCGGAGTGTTATCGTAGGTTATTACTGACGTTTCAGAGAAACTCGTTGCTGTGAAGATGGCAGCAGCAACCTTTTCCAAAATGTCGAAAGCAGCCGGTAAGATCAAACGGTGTCGCAACGAAGAACACTTAAAAATTACCACGTTTTTGGCTAGTGAGTCTAAGTCCTAACTTATAGTTGCTTGGAAGTGGATTATATTTCCAATGCGTCGAAGAGGACTCTGAACTAGTGTGTGATTAATGTCTTTACTAATTTGTTAATTAACCCACTTCCTGGAATGGCGTACTTCGTCAGAATCTAACAGCCATCTTGTTAACCTTTTGGCGCCGGAATTATTTTTTTTAATTTTAGCACACTCTGTATGTAAAATGTGAATAAAACAGGAACCAAATACGTTAGAAGTATGAAACGAACTGCATTTTGAAGAGAAAAGAAAGGACAGTATATACCATGTTTAAAATATTCAGTACCTGTATTTGTTGAATAAATATATAAAATGCAGCGTTTAGAGGTTAGCGGTGCGGTACGACCACTATATGGATCTTTAGGCGGCAAAGGTTTAATCAAGGTACGCGCGTTAAGTGGAACCTGAAGCTTAAAAGAGGCCAGCCCTCTAACTCGAGGCCACATGTTCACAACTTTTTTCTCTATGATACATTTTAATATTATCCTTCCAGATGCTCATGGATTAGCAGGTTTCTGCTTGGAAGTTTTGCTGCATTTGCGAAACATTACTTTAATGTCAGTATGTAGCATAAGGCTGGTTTAAAAATAATCCCTTGTTGTTACATGTTGCTTGAATTACTGTAATTCGGCGTTTCCCAGACTTTGTTTCGGGGAATACAGGTGTCCCGCAAGATGTGAACATGTGTTCCATGAAAATATAGGGAAACAAACAAAATATTTGAATTTAGCACTTTTGTATAGTTTAAAATGCAGTTCACGTAAGAATTTTTGTGAGAGCCTTTCGTTTGGTTCCTAACACATTTCGCTGCGCTCACTTTCATTTGATGAATGAGGGACCACAAACCATAAGTGTTCCGTAAATATTTACTGAGTTAAAAAAGTGTTCCCTGACTGGAAAATTTTGGGAAACGCTGCTGTATTTCATTAACCTTCATTTAACTTAGCTTCTGAGTCGGCTACTTCTTCGTACATAAAGTAAACATGAACGTGCCGTTACTGGACTCACATTCGTAATCTAAGAATTTTTATTTTGAGCTGTTTTATCCGTAGAAAGTGGACGTTTGTTTGTTCTATTCCTCGACAAAGGCAGAAGATCGGTTTGCTCTATTTTTTTCGTTCCATTCTCTGTCCTACTCCAGTCCCAGGCGTGCCTCGGTGCTCATTTGTTTATGTGGCAGTTGCGTCTGTAAGACACTAAAGCGGTGCTTGTTCTGCGAAATTGAAATTGTCTTACGAAACAATGCTTTCAACATCGTGATCCATAATTCCACGAGATCTTCTCCTTCGTCGTCCTAATGGGTTTATCGATTCGCTACATAACCTCGATAAGATTTGACCTTACTACAGAGACTTTTTCCTTAAGGCGTTACAGTTCTATTATAGTTGAAACTTTACAGTTAGATTCATAGCGATTAGTGGCTTAATTTGTTGTTTAGATGGTTGGCTGATTGGTTGTTTAGTTTCAGAGTTTGTAATGGGTTGCAAACACGTTGGTGAACGTCGTGAGGAAGGAAGTTAATGCAAATGATAAAGCCGGGAACTTCATGGCCACTAGAAAAATTAAATAGAATGCAATGACACATAAATCGGCCAGACATTGAAGGAAAAAAATTATCACTGAACAGTAGAACAAATAAACAATCGTATTCCAACACGGTATTTAACAACATTTGAATTAATTACGCTGAAAAAACTAACGTATAATTGAGAGGGTCTAGGCTATTTTTAGCTTCCCTGAAACCCTCCAAGCCAGTGCATGTATAGTACTCTAAAATAGGCCGCGACCGCTTCCTTCCACGTCCTTTCAAAATTGATCATTCATTACTCATCCATCCATTCTGATGCTGTGTAGTCTGAGCTACTGGCAGCGTCTTTAAATGAACAACAAATAAGAAAGTAAATAAACACATAAGTGAAACTGAATGAAATAAGTAAAGTTGAAGAATAAAAGACCAACTTGATGTCACTTGCTATTTTATTTCACTTCTTATGTGCTCAATATGTTTCGCACATAAGAAGTGAAATAAAATAACAAGTGACATCAAGTTGGTCTTTCCTTCTTCAACTATCACAATGATGCACGGTCCAATATACATAAGCAGTAAGTATGTTCATCTCAGGGTAGACCATCATTTTCTAGAACTATGTAACAGTAATGTCTTACTCTATTATGCTCGTTTACGAGCTTTTTAAATAACGAATACCACATAATAGTCGAAGAGGAAAGCAGAATGGACTTCTTGTCGGTTAGGTTAAAGCAAACTTATGTTATTTTTATGTTTTGCTGACCGTGCATCTCAGTCTAATCTTAGTAATTAACCAACTTAATGCAGAAAATCTTGTTTTATAATAAGTTTATTATATGCCTCTACATGTTTCGAGCACTATGTGCTCATCGTCAGAAGGTCAAAATTGTATTATACAGCATCTGGTATCATTACAACTGTAGGTGGCCGTTCGGTACGGACGGGACGGCCACCTACAGAGTGCGATGTTACCAGATGATGTATAATACAATTTTGACCTCCTGATGATGAGAACATAGAGCTCGAAACATGTAGTGGCATATAATAAACGTATTATAAAACAAGATTTTGCGCATTAAGTTGGTTAATTACTGAGATGAAACTTATGTTGCTTTATTTATTGATATTGTAAGTATACGGTACCTATAAGTAATGAAGTCACGCCGCGATTGTTGTCATTATTTGCACTTTCAGAAGTAACAACACCCTTCGTGGCGAAACTTGACTATGTTACGTATTTGTATAAGCCATTGGTATTACTTAATCAGATTCAGGGATCTTGGCCAAAAAAAAAAAAAAAGAAGAATAGATTCTACCATACTGGTTCCTATGGTAACCAAGATAACCATCATGTGTCACTGCGTTGGGGATTACCCTTCTCCCTTCCTGTAATCCCCGCAGAAAATTCAGCTTTATGTATCGATTCAACTGAAAAAAAATTCTCAATACGAGACCGATTGGATGTCAATATATGAGTCATCTTTGGATGAACTGGGGTGGATAAAAAATGGTCGCAGTAAAACAGAAATTTTTTTGTGAAATAAGAAGTAGTGAACCACACTTCAACTAAGAATCATTTCACAAAGCTGAAATTCCTACACGATAATTGCATGGACGACGCTTAGTTGTCGATAGAGTTGTTGATACTTGTTCTTACAGCTGTGATCTATTCCGTTGTGTTCTGTGTGATTCACTCAGTAACAGCCATCGGTGTAACAAAATATTCTATTAATATTCGCAACACTCCACGTTCATTTAGCTACTTTTTCGACATCTTTTGAGCATGCACACTTATCATTAGGGGGTTCTGTCCTTAAAATGATCTATTGATTTACATTAAGCATACAGTTTTATTTTACAGTAAACTTTCGATTGTCTATCAGGTTTCGAGACCGAAGCAGTGACGGATATGAGAATAGATGGGCAATAGAAATGTGCTTTAAAATTACACACTGTTTAATACAAGTAAAATTCTTCATTATATTACAAACTAAATTATACTGACATATGAGCATTACAGAATAGACCAAGATTCGAAAAGTGTTGTGTTGCTTGCAGACTACTCACCATATGTCAAACATCCTTTTATTATACCGACTACAAGCACAGTATTTGTTCATTTCCTACATTCATTGTATTTCTGGTACATGTTTCGATGTCACATTCATCGTCATCAGGGAGAATTATTGTGCTGTTTACTTAAAACCAGATATTGTTATGAAGTTATGTGAATATAAAAAGGTAAAGTGATCCCGTTACAGGCCCGGTGTGTCCCAGACGGTGGGTAGAGGTATAGCTCTACTCTTCCATGATCGCGGCACTAGAAGGGGGTGAGTGGTCAGCAGCACGAGCCGGCCGCACTTTACCCCCGGGAAAGACCCGGTACCCATTTTACAGGAGGCTGGATGGGCCCCAGGGCCGGTCTGGACGGGCGGAAAATCTCGTCCCCACCTAGACTGGATCCGGGACCGTCCAGCCCGCAGTCAGTCGCTATACCGACTGAGGTACTCCCCCCACTTATGTGAATATATGTAATGAATAAACATTGTGCATTTAGTTGATGTAATTAAAGGATGTTTAATATAATGAGAATGCACGGAATGGATAACTTCAAAATACACACCATGTGATAAGGAACGCGTGCGTGTTTCCTCCTACACCTCACACCCGCAATAGCTTGCCACCGTGACGGTTAATAGAAACTAACGGATAATGGGGTGACGGATAAACAAGTTTTACTGTATTCGTTGTTTACTTGGTGCATGACAGTGTCACTGAAACTCGTTTATGTGTATATATTCTGTCAGTTAGTGACAGAAGTCTTAAAGGCTTACGAAACGTGATAAAGAGACCTTCAGAATTGCTGAATAAGCTAGGCAGCGGACACGTGCACATAACTATATATACAGGAAAAAATATTTTACAAAAACCATTTGTGTGTTGAAATCGTTGATAGATTTTCTTAATATGGGGAGTGATATTTGAATTACAAGTATTTCCCGAATGCTTTGTTTCCTATTGCTTACCTTCCTTTGATATTCGTTTGTTTCAGATCAGGGTCTGTTGTTGTGAAGGTAATCGCACGGCAAGTATAATGCAAGTATTGAGAAATTATTTTTTTTCTTTTCTTGTGTACAGGTTTTTTGTAGATTAGTTACTTTTCAGAAAACCGGTAGAATTTTCATGTATTTTTCGTGTAAACTAGGGACTGTGTTAGATTAATAGTGGTAAGAATGTAGCCAGACTAGACAAATTTTAGTTCAAAACTCTTGTACCATAGTTCATCGATATTCGGATGGAAGTTAGTAAAAGAGACGTGGACTGAAGGGTTCTCTGTTTGCATGATTTCCTTGCATTTTGTACAAATACCGCATACTTATGTTGTATGACATCGTCGTCATTGTCATCATCATCATCCTCATCAAGCGTCACGAGTTAGGTCTTAACTGTTTCGGTCTCGTCTAACAGTCTCTTCGAAGTTCTTCCAAGTCGCCTTCGTCCATTCGATCTATTTCAGTATTTTTGGCATGGTGTTGTTGTTCATTCTTATTACATGTCGTGGCCAATTTGAACTGTATTTGTTACATGACATGTGTGCTTAATTTTCAATCTGTGAGGAAATGTGAACATTTAAATCAGCAGTGAATATATATATTTTTTAATTTCCATGTTGACTGGTCATGTCTAACCTCGATGTAAATATCGTACCTGCACCTGTACTTTTTTTTCTTGTACTCTGTTGTTCCGTTTCTCACTTATACCCCTGTTAGTAATCAATATTATTTATCTCATCTATTGTCTGCCTTCACTGAAGGGCCTTTTCGAGGTCGCCTAGAACTCTCTTCATTTCTCGGTGTTGATTTTGGTTTCTTTTTATTTGCCCTTCTCTTCTGTGACTATTCAATGGCTCTTTTTTTGGTGATCGACGTTGAGTCATTGTTTGAACGTTTCCATTCCATTTCATTTCAATATTCTCCCTTTTTTTATTCCTTATGTTATTTTCATGTCGATTTTGATCCCCATTTCTTTCTTCTTCCCTTTGGTACATGTTCCAGAGAACGTGTACTTTAGTCTTACCGAATCAGCCTAACTATGAAGCTGTGGGCTCTGAACGGAATTTTGAATATTACAAAAATTTGTGTGATTAACTATCATATTTAATAACCAAGCTCTTCATTGAAAGGGGTCTACTGTTGTTTTTGCAGCCCACAGGTAACCGATATGTATGCTGTGGATGTAAGTCTGATTCTTACTGTTGTCTGGTTTATGACACCGTGTAATCTGGTAGGTGGGTACCAACTTTCGGAGGAGCCTTGCTACCGCCGTATTTAGCCCTGAAGGTGGGGTAGCATATTTCTCCTAAATTTTGGTGCTGAACAATTTTACTACCCAGACGACGACAGTCCGGCTCTTCACGCTGGTTTAAACATCAGATATCATTCCAAATATGATTTTTGAATAATGAGACTGACTCTATAGAATCTGCCAAGTATGGTCACCTGCACATTGCACAGTTTTTTTTAACTTATTGCTGATCATGTCACTTCTCACAAGGACTCCATTAGTATTCTTCCTATCGGTCTCTTCACTTGACGTTGGACACTCATGACCGTGTCGTTAGAATTCAGAAATGCAGGCGCGAAGAAAAACTCCTGATTGAAGTCGCTGCTTTTCTGATATTTCTACGCCCACATTTCTCCCTTCTCGCTTTCGGTCGCTGCTCTGATGTCTTCAAACATCCACATTAGATGGCGCCACTCGCCACAGTAACCCAAAGCAGGCTAACCAACTTCACATAAATCGCACTAATTAATCTGCAGTTTAAACAAATATGACATTTTAAATCTAAACACGTTGTGACTTGTTCAGAAACACTATTTAAGTCCAAGTTAAATGCGTTTGTAGAAAATGAATGTTTTCTGGAATGTGACATCATGTAGGGTGGTAGAAGTGTACCAGCATTTGAGAGAATTTTAAGGTTCCTCTAAGACGGTGGTACTGGTATGCCAGACTACACGGCGTCAGATCCCAGAACACAGCAATTCTCATAGTCACGGCCATGGGGACGTGAGATTTGTTTAGAAATTTTTCTGACATTGCCTCTTGCAGAATTTCAAAGATTAAATTTTACAGAACTGTAAGTTTGCATGTTGTTCTGTTTGGGTTTGAAGCTTGGTCAGTCGCACCGAGTGAAGAACATAGGCCTAGGCCAAGGGTGTTCGAGAACAGAGGGCTGAGGAAGATACTTTAGCCTAAGAGGGCCGACGTAACATGCGGTTGCAAAAATTGCATAGTGAGGAGCTGCATGATTTGCAACCTCCACCAAAGTTTATTAGGATTGGGAAATAAAGTAAATGAAATGGGCAGAGCATATGGAATATATGTGGGGAAGAGAAATGCGTGCATGTTTGTGGTGTGGAACATGAACGAAAGGGACCATTTGGAAGATCTAATTGTACATGACAGTAGAATATTAAGTTGGATCTTAAAGATATAGGATGGGAGGGCGTGGAGTGAATTAATCTGGCTCAGGAAGGGAACAAAGCACGAGCTGTTATGAACACGGTAATGAATCTTCGGTTTCCATAAAATAGGTGAATTACCTGACTAGCTGAGGAACTGTTAGCTTGTCAAGAAGGACTCTGCTGTATGCATTTGCTTAGTTGGTTGGTTGGTTGGTTAATTAGTGAGCTAGTTACTTATTGAGCCTTCATAAGTTCATAATATATATTTATACTTCAATAAAAAAGAGACCAACTTCATGTCACTTGCTTTATTATTTCATTATTTAATGCTCAACATGTTTGGGTTGTTAATACATCCATCGTCAGGAGCTTGCGACTTATTTGTTGAGTTATTTCATGGGTTGTATTGCTCTGGTTCGATGTGTGTTGGTGTTACGTTGTGGTTTGGCTGGGGTGGTGTGGTATCCTTATGCGGGCTGAAGCACTACTCAGCCTGCATACGGATACCACACCACCCCAGCCAAACCACAACGTAACACCAACACACATTGAACCAGAGCAATACAACCCATGAAATAACTCAACAAATAAGTCG
>Ga0123357_10008797_pt1 | contig 12664 bp, 6 predicted proteins | sample TergutEmb28metaG_FD_89873 | JGI IMG/M metagenome (GOLD analysis project Ga0123357, IMG submission 89873) | Embiratermes neotenicus P4 segment gut microbial communities from Petit-Saut dam, French Guiana - Emb289 P4 | ecosystem: Host-associated > Arthropoda: Insects > Digestive system > Gut ... | reverse complement strand
GGCTCCTGAAGATGGTCGTATTAACGGCCGAAACATGTTGAGCATTGAATGAGCATTGAATAAAATAATAAAATAAGTGGCATCAAGTTGGTTTTCTCTTTACTCAACTATCAAGATGATGCAAGGTCCCATAAACATAAGATGATTCCAGTTGGTTTTATTATTAAGCATATCAATTTGTTTTGTCATTCAAAACACGATGAATGTGTATTGCCTGGTCCTTATATTTTATACTATTTTTGGCCAGATCTCGGCCACATTCCTATACCCTGAATTTATAATTGCTGGAAAATCTTTTAATTAGTTGGGATTAAACCAAATAAAAATTGTTTTTACGCACTTTATTAACAGGTTTCATTTGCGGAATTCAGGATTGTTAAATAAATTCCTAGTATAGTAAAACGTTCTATTTTGACAGTTTGATGAACTCAGTGACAGGGGCTGAAGTTTAGTAATTTCGAGGATAAAGGAAATATAGAATATGAATGGAGTTCTGATATGGGACAGAAGATTAACATAACACTTAACAAAACAATAAATAAAAATTTTCAAATATTTTCTGCCATATGTTGCTATTCACTGACATATTTCATTCGATTCTGCGACGTCTAAGGAACATGTAAAATGGTCAGAATATTACTGAGTCTGAAAGATTACATTACGTGATATTCGGGTACTGTTCTATAAGAAGGCATAACTGAAGAGCTTTCTTTCATTTTTCACAAGATCTGTGGCTTGTAACAAATATACGTGGATAAACAAATAATAATTTTTCGCAGATTATGCAAGAGACGTTGTCCTTATTCATGTTTCTGCTTCAAGTGCAAGAGAAGTCTGAAGAAGCGAAGCAGGTCCAATGACATAGACAACAAAACACTTAGCATTCCTACTCAGGGATATCTACAGCTTCTTCTTTCTTATACTTTTATTAAACACGGGATCTGTGTAGTGAAACATAGCTAACTTATTGACCATATATATACTAATAGTTATGATTATTAGAGATACTCTTTATTTGGTGTCTGAATATCACATAAAAATCTATATGTACAATTTCTTAGAAGAATTCTATACTCCCGTTCCAATTAGTAAATATAATGTGCAATATTCAGTATGTAAAAACTTATGTGAACATAATCACGTCTTCACTTTAAATGTCTCACATTCTGGAGAACTTGAAGAAGCCAAGAAATTGTACCAGAAATGTGGTTCAAACCATCATTTATACTTTGTTTAATGAGCTCTCTGTAGATTGTGTGACTGCACCGAAATATGTCGGAGATTTTATAATTTAAATTTTAATATATTTTTTAAGGGAGTCACTTGTGCATTAGTCGTTGAATAAAACACTTTGACAAACAATTAGTGCACTAACCAACGCTGTTTTCCACACAACAGCAGTTCTGCTGCACAAGATACCCCACTGATTACAAGCAAACACAAAGTTTATTGCCGTATTCACAAGAACCTCAAACTGGACCTCATACCTAACCCAGTAAATAAACCCAACTGTATATCTTGGTCCTCATTAGTCACTTTATTTGCTGAAGGCTTGCGAAATGTAAAAAAAATACTTCTTGTGCACTTTAGGATTAATAAAGTAAAAAACACACAGATTGATATTGGTATAGCAAGAAATGAAGATTAATTATAAGAAAAAATTAAATTAAGAAAATAAAAAAATATTTATTTTATTTTAATACTTATATCTCGCTCCATGTCTTTGTAACCTGAGAGTTATGACCCATTTTATTTGGTACTCTTCCACACTTTAGGGCGTCCAGTCTTTCAATTACAAATGTCCTGTTTCCGTAATACACTAAAACCTGTTCCTCTGTGCCCGTGATCAGTTTCCTTATTTCACTTCCCGTTGTACAAAAGGCAGTCGGCCATCTCGTTTGAACTAATGTCCATATTTCTGAAGCTCAAAATTTGTGCTCCTGTTTGAAAACACCAATGAACTGCTCTCAAGTCACTCCATATATAAAGGTTGTTAGCACAAATATTCAACAATTTTTATTCACATACACAGTCATTGACTTTCCTTACGCGTTTCCTTCTACTTCTAGATAAATATTATTTGCATTTATGTGAACAAAGACACATTTTCTTAATACGTTGTTTTTTCTAAGTCGCCTTCAAACGGTTCATATTATTTTAAGCGAATAATGAATCGTTTGAGAGAAGGTAAGCTAAAAATCAAAAGTAAAACACACGGCATTGAATTGTATATTTGTTTGATAGGTCACAACACTCGGTTGTGTATTTAATTCTTTGAATTCGACAATCATCAGATCCGAATGACGAAAGAGAGAAAAAATATTCCATTCCCGCCTTCAGTGTAGGCGGCTGAATATTAATAATTATCAAAACACTCCTGGGTATCATTCGGTAATTTTGAGTTCAGAAATACCAGTTGTGTATCATGAAGTATAAAGTAATCCATCTTGTTAGACAAAACACAACTCTGGGTTTATTAGCTAAAACTACGGTAATTTATACGTCGCCTTATAAGTTTAAAAACTATGCGAAGTGCAGTAACAATTGTACCGCATCTGCTGAATGATGACAATTAAGACAAGCAAATCTATTTGTAGTAGTATGTATTATATAAATATATATATGTATTTATCGCCACGTGGGTAGAAATTTACAAGAGCTTTGCCCACATACAAGCAGCATAACAGGCCGTGATGGAATGATTCACGAAATGTGATTTCCAGAGTTTCTTAAAATAGAAAGAAGGGCGCTGTGACATGTTTAGAGTTTCCTAACTGTACTGACTGGAGCAGTCAGTGCCGAACATTAAATAATGTAAGGCTGAAAAAGTTAAACTGTCCCACTACGGAAACTTATGGCTCGCAATCTAAATGAATGTCACAAAACACAGCCTACCCATAAATTATTATGTCGGCTGCTCGTTTTTATTTTGCTCATTTATAAAAATTCCTCCTGCTCAATATGAACACCAAATAAACGCCATCTCTCCCTGCCAATCGGGCCATTTGTGTCTTGGCACTTCACAGCACACACATACAGAGAAGTCTGTGCTGGTGTCAGTCTGCAGACTGGCAATATTTTGCAGCGCTTTACGTGACAAGTGCTGAATTACTGTGAAGATTATAAAGCACAGTATTGTCATACGAAAAATGAACGTCAGTACATCCTCAATGATGCATTTCCACCTCTGTAGTGAACTCCATAAATGAGAAAAGCAATTACGAGAATCGCAATAAAATTTACCCTTTGTCGTCTGTAAGATAAGGCAGAAAGATAAAAAATGCAATGAGAAGTTTGATGCAAATTGATGAAAATTATATTCTGCCTAACAGGCTAGGCTTTATTGTACGAATATATGAAATAGTTGTTCAGGAAAGAGGAAGGTAGTGTTTGTAATGTGTTCTCTGCGAAAATTTACAGGAAAATAATTGGCTTTTGTGAACACCGTAACGATATTCAGGTTACGCAAAGTGCGGAGGAATTCTTTAGGTTTAACAAAGCCATAGGTTCTCAAGAATGATTCAGCAACATGGATGTAGTTGGCTAGATAGAAAAAAAAACCAGTAGTCTGCTACTGTAGAAACGCTTTTATTTTCTCTACTTACTTGGGACAGAAAGGGTTATTTTTTACGTCAAGCATATTTTCATGGAATTTTATGAGTATTATTTCCTTTCTTGGAAGACGTACCTCTATTTCTACAGAAGTCAGATCAAGCATGAGGATGATTTATAAAAATAAAGCTAATAAAATATAAACGCACATTAAAAAAATAATTGAAACGCATTTTTAAAATAAACGAAGGAGTATGATTTTACTCTTATAAGAAGTTTGAATTTAGTATTAGAAAGAAAATCTTGAAACTAGTCTCTAACTAATTACTAGGAGGTTTTATTATCTCTAAAACAGAATGACATCAATATGAAAATCTACGAAACTGACAAAAATCTACATATCATTACTTGGAGAACGTCTTTGTTTTGGACAGTAAGCTGTGGACCATAAAATTTGAGAACCCCAAGTATTCAAAGCCATATCCACGATATTTTTAAGACCAGGTTTAAACCTTAAAATACTGGAACGCCTAAGGAATTCTAATATGCAAATATGAGTGAGAATGTAAAAATATTAGACAATTTGAAATCCTATCAGGAACAATGTTTGAATTAGCTTAAATAAAAGAACACTTAAAGATGTCCAAGTTCGGTTCATCCAAACCATTCATGTTGGGGACGGGAAATAAAACGACCTAGACAAAGAAGGAAAAGCCATGAAAATCTTGAAAATTAAAGAAAAAGTTTGTAGGTTCTAATTCATGGAAAACTTCATGATTATAATGACAATGATGATAATGATTAAGCCGAATCCGCATGAATATTGCGAAACGTAGATCAGTCATCCGAAAATTACACAAGGGAATCCACGGCTAGACCGATTGCTGAGTGAATTACAGGGCACAACGTTACAATGCAGTACGCCCCAATAATTGGCTTCTTTTTCGATTGGTATTTATAAGGACCTTCAAGGCAATTAAATTATGAGTATGAACTTTCTTGTAATATTTGCAGCAAAAAGTGATATTGGGTGTAAAAATGCGAAACATATATTACAAAATTCCCTTATCACTGAAAATCTCTCATCACAAATATGTTCACTCTTTCGTTAAAAGAAATTTGTTCGCAACGAAGTAGATTGTGTCCCACCTACAATGCGAGACTTGAGTCTCTGTTGCACTTCATGTCTTCAAACTCGACCAGCTGTCATATTGACTTACGAGGCAACGGAACTGCGGAAGAGAAAGAAATGTTGAGAGATCAAAGAAACTTGTACAAGCATGAGAAAATTGTTCTCAGGCGTTAGAAAACATAACATAATAATAATAATAATAATAATAATTTCCCGCCATTCCTCAATGGAACATAGGGCCCTCACAAAATTTCGCTCTCTGACACGTTTTCGGGCGAGTGCTTTAATTTCATTCCATGTTTTGCCTTGTTGTCTGATCTCTTCAAGGATTGTTCTACGCCATGTTGTTCGGGGTGTGCCTCGGGATCTGGTTCCCTGAGGATTCCATTCTAAAGCTGCATTTGTTATGTCGCCTGGTGGTCGGCGGAATGTGTGTCCCAGCGACCCGCACTTCCTCTGTCGAATTTCTAGTTCGATTGACTTTTGCTTAGCTCTCGTCCACAGTTCTTGATTTTATATCTGGACCGGCCAGAATATATTTAGTATTGTGCGGATGCATGTATTGACTAGAACTTGGAGTAGATGTATGATGGTTTTAGTAAGCCCCCAGTTTTCACAGTCGTAAAGCAGAACGGACATTACATTGGTGATGAAGATCCTTAAATTGGTATTATTAGAATACATTGTGTATCTCCAGACTTTGTTGATCATTCCGAACGCACCGCGGGCTTTCTTAATTCTCACTGCCACGTCTTTGTCTGTAAATCCGTTGTCCTTACTGATTATATTGCCCAAATAGGGAAACTCTGTTACTTGTTCAATTGATTGGTCGTTCAGAAGGAGTGGTTGGTTGTTGTAGTTACGGATGCGCATATATTTGTTTTGTTGTTATTAATTTTCAAGCCGATTTTGGCGGTTTCTTGTTTGGAAAGCATAATATAATGCTGTTCAAATTCAACAGAATAAATGTTTAAGGAAAAGAGGACTGTATACTTCACGTTCTCCATCTCCGTGCATCACAATCCAATTACTACAATCATTACAATTATCACAATTATCGCAATTCGCACACCAACAATAAACACCCCGTATTATATTAGGATGACAAGCAACAAGCTCACCTAAAATATCTTCCCGAACGAATTCAATAGGCCGCACCTCCACAAATGCCGAGAGGGTTTACAATTAATTTAAATGCCATATATAATATTATCCTTACCATTCTATATTCACCTGGGCACGATAACATCAATAATTTCAAAAGCAAACTGACCCACTATAACTGATGTTGCACGTGTAATTCTACTTTAATATATTATATTATGCTGAGCAAAACCACTTTTATGTCGAGGCAAGCAGCTCTGTATGGATTGTATATAACACAATAAACAAATGTGCTAATGTTAAATGACACACTATTTGGTTATTGGTTTAGATATTCGATTTTTTTCTGTTGAATATTTACATGTGTGAACAAATAGTGTCTTCTTTCTAATGCTAATGCCGAAGCACGTATGAATTCAAAACGGCCCGACGTGAAGCACAGAGCCAGGATCCTAAAAATAAAGGGCCTACAACTAAAGAGATAAATGAAAGATTAAGAGAAGGAATGGTTTCCTTTTGTAGAATGAAATTTGCCTTGGACAGATCACATACAATGGCAGTAAGCACATGGTTCTGATTACAATCTGAACTTCCTTGGGTCATTTGATGCCGAGGAGCCAAAAATTTACGTCAAATTGGAATTTTGTATTGAACGTTAAATCTGACTAACAGCGGTTTGGTACAGTTCTTTCCTGGATTACAGAAAGATTGGCTCTTTATAAAAGAAGTGTGCTATATTTCAAAATGACAATGAACTTCTGTTTACTTGTTACCTTTCATTACGACAAGTTAACATAATATTGTTATTAATGTATTGTAGAACCTAGAAAAGGAAATAGATGTGCAGATGTGCAGATGTGCAGATGTGCAGATGTGAAGAAATTAAATGAGCAATTTATGGCTAATATGAGATGTGGTGCTGCCAAAGGCTGAATTGTTCACATTCAACAGCTTGGTTTGTTTAGAGACCTAAGAAATTTTACTCCTAATTCTTCCTCTTTTCCTTCAGTGGCGATTGAAAAGTTGTGGTCGGGGGTCTCACATTTCCTGTGTATCATGTCTCTTAGTAAAGGCCTTTGCTTAAAATTTCCCTCCGTTCTTGTCAACATTTACAGCAGGAAGGTATTATAATCTGGAAAAATGTCTCTTTATATATTTGTATTATTTTTGCTTTTTTCGAATTATTTTTTTTAGAAAGACCATTCAAATTTAGAAATTATTTTTCAAAATTATATTTGTCTCTTTTCAGTTCAATTGCAGATAAAACGAAACATTTCAATTATATATCCATATTTAACACAAAACTTTAAGTACACTGGCACAAATTTAACGTTATGATCTTTAATCCAACCCACAAAAAAAAATTGCCATTGATTTTTGGAAGATTAAATATTACAAATTACATTTTCTAGGAATTTTAGGCCTTGTGTCTCCACACATAGTGCTGTCACCTTCTTCCCTTCTGTTTGTGCCGTCTGAAGGACAGTACAGGTTTAGACTACAGTCTTGTGGCTTTTAACACAGAGTATTTGAGTCGATGGTGATTGGCGTTTCAGTGAAAGATTATTCTTGCTTCAACAATACTCTGATGATAGGTGAGACTGGAATACACACAAAAAATCCCAAAGAGATTGCAAGATAATATAGACACGTAATTCCCATTCTAATTTCACTTATTAAAATTCTTCCCATTTCCAACTTATTGCTCACTCATTAAATTATTTTTCCCTTAGTTTTCTTTCCTTCATTTTCTCTTCTTCTTCTTCTGCTCCTCTTTCTTCTTCTCCTTCTTCTTCATTTCATCTACTGGCCTATATAACCTTAAAACACATGAGTAAATTTTATTCATTTTTCGTATTCTTTGTGACGAGAATCTTTTTAGAACACTCTTCCACTGCTTCGGTCCTTTTATTTCATGTATGTTTTCAAGTCTCTTTCAAAAGATAGTTTTCTGAAACATCTTCCACGATACCAAATTAAATTATCTGCCCAAAATAATATTAAATTTTTTCGTGTTTTTCATTTTGTAATGTAATTAAATTGCCGCTTGTACTGCCATTTTGCTCTCAATGTATACAAGCTGCAGGCCCACATGTAACATATCGAGAAATGCTGTCGAGTTTTGCCAAAACTTGTATACAGACCGAAATTTAATTCACATCAAACAACAATAAGGAATATTTGTATTGGTTTCTTCTGGCACATTGAGAGTTATGTTCTAAAAGATTGTGCTTTTGAAGATCTCTTCATTTACTGTGGTGATTTTAGAAATGTTAACATTAGGGCAGGTTATGTAGTGAGGATATAGGACTTTTGTGGAATAAAGAATCGGACGTAATGTGGCTGGTACGTCCATAGCATAATATGACACAATATTGTTATACAACATTAAAAACTATTTGTAACGGGGCCGAATATATCCATTGATTAGGAGCTTGAGGTAATAAATAAGGGGGGGGGGGAGGGGGGTGGGCAGGGCTAAGAGAATGTAATTATTTTAATGTCAGAATGATATTTTAACACTTTTATACAACAGTAGTACAGTAGTTACGAGGATGAACATATGTTTGTGAGCCGTGCCCGCAGACAGCTGATCAAAGCTCGTCCATATGCGGAAGTCTTTCTGTTTGAACTTTGTGTCCCGTAGTTTCAATCCTGATGTTGTCATTCGGTGGTTGGCTGCCGTGAGTGGGTGAAAGGACGAATAGGTGGCCACGTAGTCTTTGAAGGCTGGGGCAGCGTAGCCCAGGGGATGATTTTGTGTGTCTGCGGATCATGTCAAAACATCGCGGCGAGGACTCAGACGGCTGTGAGGTTGGATGCCGGACACCACGGAGCCAGGGGTGAAGACTGACGAACTGAGTGTTTTATGACAAACTGTGTATGGTAGTTTGCCTTTTTGTTCTATCCTGTTGGTGGAAGCTGATGTGCCGAGAATTGCCTGTAAGTAGGCACTGTGAATAAGTGTGTGCTGCGGAAGCTCGCCAGTGGTTGGAGCGAGCCAGCTGATACGCGAGTCGACGTACGGTACGTCTCGAAAGGAGGTAACGAGGCCTACTTATAATGTATTAGTAATGTAACTTTCTGTTTGTAAACTTCTTGTACTTAAAGACGGGGGGCTAGGAGGTCTGGTTAGTTAACTGAACTGCAGACACTTGCATGGGCGTTCTCTGTGCACTTGTTTGTTTAGGCCTAGTTTATTCTTTATGAAAGATGTTATATTGGAATTGTATCTTTCCGTTTGTAAACTTTCTTGTGCTTAAAGAAAGGTGACCAGGAGGCCGGGTAGTTAGCTGAAACGCAGACCCTTTTATGGGCGTCCTCTGTGCACTTGTTTGTGAAGGCCTAGTCTTTTCTTTATGAAAGACATTGTATTAGAATAGTATCTTTCTGTTTGTAAATTTCTTGTACTTAAAGAAGGGATACCAAGAGGTCTGGTTAATTAACTGTATTTGTAACCACTTGAATGGGTGTTCTTTGTGCGATTTACTTTCGGAGACCAAGAAGCCCAGTTAATTCTTTATGGAAGACATTGTTTCTCGTTTAGAAGTTTTGGTGTTTTCATTCTGGTTTTACTGTTTAAGAATACATGTTGATTTGTATGTTCCTGATTGTACTGTATTGCCTTCGGGCGCACATGCGGTATGTTTACTTCTCTTACGAAACCCCACGAGATCGCTGCCACGGGACCCGACCGCCTAAACGGCTGACAGTAAAGTACAAAGTGCCAAGCCCCCGTTTTCTTTATCAAGCGCCACCCCCCGTTTGGGGCTGCGACCGCGAGGGCTCATTTTAAAAAGAAAAATTAAGAATATTTTATGAATATATGTTAGAAATTGTGGTTACTTTTGCACATTTTCAATCAGGACTGATAGGAAGTTTGAATCTTAATAATCACAAATAAATGCTCTGAAAAATTTACAACACTTTACTAATACTGTACACGTATCAACAGATATTTTTGCAGCAGAACGTAGTTTATTTCTTCACTACAAAAGTGTAGAACCACCGCTGCGTTCGTATTTGTATTCTCAAAGTTTTAATATATCTGGCAATTCGATTCGTTCACTACGAATTAAGAAGAAAGGTGGAAATTATTAGGGTATAAAGTAAAATTTATAAAGTATATCGTTTTGCGTTATATTTATAAAAGATACAAAAATGTCTGTCAATTTGGAAACTAGAAAAAAGAGAAAACCCGTAGTTGAAAAACTTACTCTTTCAAACAACACTGAAATTACAGGGTGGCACAGTATATGATATCAGAATACACGTGAGGTTTACAAAGTATCAATTTAATTAAATAATCTTGGAAAGGTTAGCTCATAATATAACTGAAGTTTACTGACATCCCAAAAGAATACCCTTACTTACCACTTCACGGATTAGAAGAATTTTCCAGCCATTGATTGAGGAAATGTCTCTCGTACAAAGATTCTCTATGTTGCAGCGTTCCTTACAGTAAGTCACACAGAGAGGTTACGAATAATCGTATGATACTGTACTACTAGAGTGAAATTAGGTAAAAACCACACTTTGGTTTGCACATTTAAAAATAAAATTTTATAATGTAGGTTATTTTTTATTAAATCCAAAATTGACCATCTCTAATGTGTCTGCAGATTTTGAGCAGAAGAATATAATTATATAGAGCGAATATTCAAAAAATAAATTGATAGGACACAACTTAATTTTTGGAGAAAAATGACATATTATTGCAATAAACTGTACTGCAATGTATTAGGGAATTTAACGGAAAACAAAAGAATTAAATAAGCGAAATCATAATAAATGTTAGGAAATTAACTTGTGTTTTTTTGCATAAAATTTATACACAGTAAGAATCTTTCTCCCTAGATAGACCTAATTCCTTTCATCCGCACATCTATCGCCAACCATCAGTTAGTGAAAGTAAAGTGGACAAGAAACTTGGATAAACTTTCAATTTCAAATGAGGGTTATAACCCTGCCATATACGAATAAGAGTGTAAACATTTTCCACTACATTATCCTATTGGATGACAAAGACTGCAGCTGAAACTTTATTACACTTGTGCTCAAGAATGTAGTAATGAAGGTACAAGAGTGACCGTGCAGTTAGTGTTTCATGTCTCTAGATCTTGGTTTCAGGGTCAGGGAAGTGTCTGTTTCCACGCATCTACACAAAAACTTATTTAGAATCTGCAGGTCATGTGGTTTCTGAAGGATACTATGGATATGTTCGTAAAAGTTAATATTTCAGTCCAAATTTTCAAGGATGAAGTTTGGTTGTCTATGCTATTTATTAAACTCAGATCCTACCGCTCATATCGAATTATTGATACGGGAACAAAGAGAATGTACCTTTTTATTGGAGATGCCAAATGAATAAAATAAAAATTAGGTGTGTCGTTATGTGATTCTCTTGATACACGTATTATTTGCTACCTTTTAAGAACGTTCGTAACCAACACATTACAATGCCAAATTCTACAGTGCACTGTATTGTACAGCACGAATTGAGACTTTGCTTATAGCATGTTTACCTTATGTTCGAAACAAGTAAATTTATTCGATTGCGCATTAATGAAATTTGTACCTCCGAAGAAGTGTAGCATTTGGAATTTCATTTATTGGGTTTCAAATTTGAGTCCTAATTGTAATTATAATTCTATAAACACAAAAAGAATTTTCTTTCCAAACATTGCACAATTCATTTACATCAAAGGATCCATAAAGATATGGGACAGGAATGCTTTGTTTGTGAGTCGTATGTAATAAAATCTATCCTCACCGTATTTTACCAAAAGAATACAGTGGAAATAGACTGAGAATCCTTTGAAGCGTATAAATAAATCAGCGTTTTTTACATATCAACAGAGTAATTGGGGATCAATTTTTAATTTCCAATTTGTGTTATAAAAATTGATATTTTATAAAAGCGCTAATAATATCTATACATAGTACAAATAATTTAAAACACCCAGAATTCACACATCCCTCCTGAAATGTACAGTTCAAGTTAGACCTATCCACGAAGGTCAAAAGCGTGATAGTCCTAGTTTTCTTTAACCTCTGCACTTGATGGTGTGTGTGATTACCACCATATCTTAGCAGGTACGTCACGGAGAAAGACAGGGTACTCATGGTACAGGAATTTCGGTGGGACACAGAACCTGTCTGTACGGGTGTGAAAGAGTTCGCATCGTACCTGGATTTGATTCCCAACCCCTGCAGCCTGTAGGGAGTACCTGAACCGACTGAGCAACCCCTTCCCACTCCCCTCATAACTTCACATTAAATGATATATGAATTTGTAGGAATTATAAATTGTTGTGAAGCGGGTCAACTTACTTTCATTGAACAAACGTGAACGAAGAAAAGTTAAACCTAAGTTGACTTCGTTCGGTTGTGTTTTTATCAAGAGAATATGCACAATTTTGATATAGTTGTTTTGGACGGATAATAGAAAAAATCAGTAGAGCATCTACCAGAGGACTTCGCTTATATGCAATAAATTTGCCATGTAATTTCAGATAATAAAATAAAACCCTCAATTTATCATTCCCGTAAGTTTGGCAATCGGTGACATCGGAAACAATCTCCTCAAATTTGTAAAATGTCACATTACACCACAGGTATATGTGTGGGTGGATTGATAATAAATGTATAGCAAAATGACAACATTGTCAGCAGGTAAGTCACATTATGGCAAAGACCCTATTGAATTTAAGTGAAGAAGAATCTTTTTATGCAGCACCGCACCTCATTTAAATATATACAGGGTGTAACAGGAGGAACGGACCAGACTTCGGGAGGGTGTTCCTTATGTTAAACTATACCGAAAAACCCCAAAACATCTATATCCAAAGTTGAACGGTTTGGGAGATAATGGCC
>Ga0123357_10008794_pt1 | contig 12667 bp, 7 predicted proteins | sample TergutEmb28metaG_FD_89873 | JGI IMG/M metagenome (GOLD analysis project Ga0123357, IMG submission 89873) | Embiratermes neotenicus P4 segment gut microbial communities from Petit-Saut dam, French Guiana - Emb289 P4 | ecosystem: Host-associated > Arthropoda: Insects > Digestive system > Gut ... | reverse complement strand
ACTGTACCACTACAGAGGGCGCCCCGGGGGGCCTATATTTTAAAAGGAGCCCCCGAAAGAGGTGGGGACATATTAAGTGTTTCAAGGCAAAGACAAACCGGTGACAAATTTAAGGTTTTTTTTTTTTTTTTTTTGTATTTATAAATTATAAATTTTAATCCCACGCCAGTGCTAGCTCCTGGAACATATTTCGGTGAATACAGAGCTTAATATTGATTGTCAACAGTGGTAACTCACAATTCTTTTTTTGCTTGCTATGCGCTTAAGTTTTACTACACCTTATCACGGCTATATAAAATTAAACAGCTTTTGAAAAACTGCACAAAAAAGTGGAAATGTGTTTCAGTACTTCTGATTTTCACACATTAAGCTTTCATATTCTCACAACCCCTTCGCTGAATGCAACAGAATTTTCAGTGACATGAGGGGTTAAACTGTGATACGGAATGTGATTTCGCAGAGAGTACCACCGTAATGGCTTACTTCTTCCGAGCTGTTAGGTAAATAGTTAGCGTGGGGTCGTCGTGTTGTAACCATTTACCAGTCGACACGGCCTATCATCTCAGAAGACTTTAACCGTCGGCACAACACAGCTCCGAGAACGACAAATAACGACAAATCTTACTGATAGCTGCTGCTGCCTTCATCGGTTCGAAACACAGTAAAATGATTTCCACTTGTTTCTTATACTGGTTTTGCTACCTCACAAGGTTCTAGAATTGTGCCCTTGGTAGCTAACTTTCACGTAAGCCTGTCACCCCCTCCCCGGTCATAAACCTTGCCCAATATCATCACTATCATTTATCCTGTTTAACTGATGTGCCTCAACAAACCCTGAAGAAGAACGCGGCTGTTTCCTCCGAAACGCTCATACCCATCCACTTAACAACATGGCGCCACAGTTTCACATTCATCGCTCTGAGAGTATTCAGCCTCAAAAAACCTCAGCACCTTTGTTCCTCCTTCCATTTTCTTATCAAGAAACCAATTACAGTAGACCTCCAATTATCCGGACGCTGGTTATCCGGATCGCCAATTATCCGGATCGGTTTGGTCCTTCCGGTAAACATTTTCTTACTGTAATTGTACTACATCTTTTAATGACTTAAACTTTTCCCCCAATTCTCAAATACATATAAGGAATTGAGTATTAATGTTTTATTTTTACATAAAAATGTAGCCTAAAACAGCCGCTTGTAGAATTTTTTTTCCACTTCAAACTGCCAATGTAGCCTATTTCCAAGGAAAACTCCAATTATCCGGATATTCTGCATATCCGGATGGCTCGCCGTCCGAATTAATCCGGATAAGTGGAGTTCTACTGCACCTGCACGTACAAAGTATACAGAATGTATTCATATGATATTCCCTGCTGCAGGTTTTCGGCGGTCCACCGCCATCATCAGCGAATAACATCTAAAGCTTATATACTGTAAAACCTATCGAATGGCCAAGATAACGTAGACTGTATAATGACTTGCTATGGACTGGACGGTCCGAGGATCGAATCCCGGTTTGGGCGAGAGACTCCACACCCGTCGAGTCCGGCCCTGGGGCCCACAAAGTCTTTGTTCAGTGAGTAACAAATCTCCTTCCCGGGAGCAAGGCAGCCGGGGCGTGGCTTGATCATCCACCCCATCCTAGCATCGAGGTTAAAGAAAGAACAAAGCTATACGTCTACTCCTCCTCTGAACCTTCATGGACTGTTCTAGGGTGAAAAAAATAAGGAAGTGATTATTTATGTAAAAATATGTGTTAAAGTAACGTACCATAGTTATTACCGCTTTCAAAATAAAATGTTAGCTTGTCAACCGATTATACTCGTATGTTTGAATTAAAATTAGTACAAGTTTTTCCGACCTCATCAGTATATAGTGCGTAAATTTATTATATTCTACTTAGTCTTGAATTACTTACAGCTGTGTTTAAATACATAATGGTTTCTCTAGTTTGTACACTACTTAAGTTTCAGATGTTACTCCCTGAAGATGGCGGTCGACCGTCTAAACATGTAGCAGGAAAATTCGTATGTATACATACTGTTCGCCTTGTATGTGCACATGATTGGTTTCTTAATAATATAAGGTATAATAAATTGCACGTCATAAACACTATTAACATTTATTTCTGCTTTCCTCCTTCTTTCATAAACCGGGAAGCAGAGAGAAGTACCATCACTTTGTCTACAGACGGTTAAACGGAAATAAAGGGCCATTTACCACTCATAACGTTTCGGACCGCATTTCCTCAACGTAACATGCACAACAGCTGTGGCGAAGAATGCAGTGCAGGGGCCTCTGCATACTGAGCACGGTACACAGTTTAGTGCGTCAGTGCCGAAACGCCGTGCGATGGTCCCTCAAGGCTTTTTTGAGATAGGAATGTTCTCAATAATACCCGCAGAAGGGCCATGTGGCTTGACGCTGAAAAGAGATGGAGGATCCATAGACAGGAGGGTCCCTCATGGGGAGGTGCCAGAAGCCTGTACAAGACACTGGGCGGGGCAAGCAGTTATCCATACACAACAGCTCCCAGTATAACCAAGATCTAAACGATGATTACGTAATTTCCTTCGTTTTCTTTTTAACAAAGTACGTATTATTATAAATAGGTTTTGCTGCAGTGTTAGAAAAGCCTCTGAAACCAGTAGGCTAGGCGATAAGATATTCGCCAATGAGGATGCGTTTGGGCGTTTTGAAAACAAGTGGCAGTACTTTAGGGGGAGGTGCTTCGGTGTTACGCTTCATGGTCTTGATCATGTGGAACACAGACACAAAGAAAGCAAACAAGACCGGTAATGTAGTCTTCTTCATTACTGGTCAAGCCCCTCACGAAACATGTAGTGCTTAGAGTTGTGACGAAGACCTCGCAACATGGACGACATTTCGGAGCAATAATAACATTAATACCAAATTTAGTAATAAAACGTTGCTGTAATTCACCGGTTAGATTTGCGGTAAAACCCCCTGACGTTTCTGCGTCGTTTTGCACAGTCATTTAGTTACAAAGAAAAGCAACCGAGCTGCTCCTTGAGACTGTCGATGACAAAGTCTGAAGAAGGTCTGGGGTATGGTCAAGGAATTCAGTGGCAGTAACGTACACACGACAGTGCCTCTGTACATTTTTGACAATATCTGGCTGAATTCTTCGTAAAATAAGATAGATTTTAAACGAAAGTTTTAGAGGAAATGAAAACACACATTTTATATTCAACAACTGCCACCACCCCACCCCCCGGCAACCTGTCGCTTATGAGATAATGTTGAAAAATGTGGTAAAACTGGACAGGCCACAGATGGCAGTATAATACGACATATGCGCCTTTAAATTCGGGTAAGTAATGCTACAGACACACATTCAAAATAAGTAATATCTATTGCTTTCCCATGGCAACGACGGTTATGCGAACGGGCTTCAATAATACGTACTTTACACGTACATTACCCATTTTGTTAGTCTTGAGAAACCCATGTTTGCAGTAAAATGCGTTAATGAAAGTTTATTGGTTTAACTAAACATTTATCAACGTACAAAGCGATTAACGTAGTATGATATTTTGTTGACTGTCATGTGGGGAAAAAAGTTCAATGATAAGTATGAGTTTTGGCTTGGCGTTTGAATAATCGATGGTAATATTTTACCGAAATCTCGTTCCGTTACATTACGGCGAGAAGGAACACTACATGACGGTGGTTATTTTGTTATTATCTACTTACGTTTCCTGGTAATATTCGTTAAAATATATTTGTTCGTTTGTTCAGTTGACACTAGGAATAGTACCACGCAGGTAGAAACAGGTTTGTGGGGGCACAAAGGCTCGGCTACTTCGAAAGCCAATGTCTTTTAAAGCTATACTTTCGTACCTCGAGTTCAGCCCGCTATGTAATTCTCAGTGAATTCATATTTCGCGTTCAAATAATCTGCGAAAGTGTCTGCACAGGAACATTTTGAAGACATTCCCACGCCCCGTAATGTCACAATACAAGGATCTGCCTGTTACTTCATAACACCTCTTAGGGAAGTTATTAAGGTACTAAACTTTCTTTGCAGCATGAAATTCATCCAAATACGCCACAATTAATTTATTTTTCCTCAGAGGGAACAGGCTTTGTCTCCATTACAAAGATAGACTAGTTAATTATGTCAATTTAAACACCTGTTTGTTCAATTAACCCTTTAAATCACAGTGGTTACTTAAATACATTTAACATTGAAAAATTCTGCGTTTTGCCCACACGCTGCATTTATGTTTTGAATGGATCTCAGAACACCAGTCATTTCCCTACACAACACTAACTGATCGATTTTTATAACAGAGATAGAGTGCGTTTACTACGCGGTACGAACTGACTTTTTAAACGTAATTCAGATTAATTTTGTCTTTAACGGCTTCAAACTAAATAAAAAAAAATTCTGTAACAAAAATTCAGAGCTTCTGGATGTCAAAGGTAATCTATATATTCTAGGACGAACAGTATTGCAGAGTACAGTACAGTACACTACACTACAAAAGAGTGGACACTGCAGTGACCATTAACCTTTACCGTTCCACATCATTTGTGCACCCCTTTGCTTAAGAATTCAGCAGTCCCGCTCTTTAAAAAAGTGCAGCACCTTGTTGACGGAGATGACAACAAAAGTCACCTGGTTTCATGAGATGCTGGTTCAGGTGCCTGAAACTGAACACTGTCGGTGCCATACACTCACAAAATATATGTTAGGCCGTCTCAGATGCCTGTTAGCATCTCTCAAACCCGGGATTGTATAGGCTACCAGCTCCGGTTAAATAAACATTCTTTCAAATGACGGTATCTGTTTATTCTAAGACGTAGTGATCACTGTACTTCACAGGTGTAACCAGTCGTTCCCAAAGGTTGCTCCGCGGACCCACAACCAGTTCCCACGGATTCGCGGGTACATTTATCTAAAGGCTACTTTGAAGTTTACTTTTTTTAATTTAAACGAATATTTTTTTGTAAAAAGTAACCCAGAAACTTCTCCACTTGGCGAAGTTTTTGTTTCTTATGACCGGTAGAATAACCCTGTACTCACGACACGAGCGAAAATCATTTCAAATCATGCATTAAATAGTTACTTGTGCCACTGTTATGTAATAGTATCTAAAAGCAGCTCTAAGATACAGTTGTGGACACCTATCATATATATATAATATGTGAGCAAGGATGTGAGGACATGTAGTTATTTTTCGAAGCCACAAGGGGTCCAAAAGTAAAAAATTTTGGGAAGCAATGGATTAAACGAAAACCAGCTGTCGCACAGACCGTAAAGTAAAATACTTTTCACACACTACTGCTAACATTAACATGACTCAACCAGTGTCACTGCAGTGGAGTTAAGCTAAGTAGAATCATGTGCGATGGGAAATGACTTACTTGCTGACTATGACAATAGATAATGAAAGCGGAATTACTTCATCACTTCGATTCTTCAGCACGGCAGACCCATAATACTGTGGAATTTCTAGGAATATGTTCGTCTCACAAGAAGTTCGTGGTCAGCTCTACGCGCCGGCTACAATTATTTACTGGAAAATATTCAAAAGCAGCCATTGCACATAAAATTAGACAGGAGCATAAAATATTAAAAAAAGGCGTTTCAGTACGGACCTATTATCGGCTTACGTTGAGGTCGGCCTGCCAGACTGGTCTTCGGTAATTCCATGCGAAAGCAAGTTCAGCTCATTAAAAATTCTCTGTGCCTGCGGGACTTTTAAGAAACATGTAACGTCTTTTGGAGTCCAGCAAAGAATTTAGTCTAGTTATCACTAAAAGAGACAAGAAGAATGTGATGTATGACATACAAGAGTCACATGGCAGTCTTTAACAGACAACAGTGTAAATGGGCCAAAATAAAAGAGACACGTTTTTAAGACAAAGCAAGATTACAAATCATCAAAATACCGAAATTAGTATCAATTATTTTCGAAGTGTAAAATATTTCACACAAATCTAAACACAAGTAAATAGCATAATACACACGATGGCAGTAGAAGTAGTGCGAAACGTATCCGGGCAAGTTCGAGGTTTTTAGTTCTGACAAAGGAGCTTCTGAAGTTAACCCAGTGTTCTGGAATTTTGTCTTAGCTACTTACCAAAACGTCACTGCGTAACATCTTAGAAGACTCCAGTTTTCAAACCCAAAAAACGTAATTTAATTGTCTACGATCTCTGCTGATGACAAAAATAAAATTTCTGAACACAAGTCATCTAAAACAGCAGCTTTAACGGTTACTTTGCTTGAATGGAGAAAGGTATTAAGATAATTTGAAAGAAATTCACAGCATTTCAGCAAAAAGAAAAGTATTCCACTTATGTAATATTTTGACACAGTAGAGGAGAATGGACCACATGTCAATTACTCCCCTAAAACAGACCACTAACACAGTCTAAAGGCCTGTGACAACAGTGTGTTAGTATGGTGACATACTCGGCCTACCTAACTTCCAGAAAGAAGGCAAGCAATTAGAGGGTTTATAGCGGATGTTACATTCACTTACAGTTAGCTAAGAGCCGGTTTTATAATACGTACAATCCACGGCCCTTGACAGAACCACCTCTACTGTCAAAAAGTAATACGGATTGTCCCATTATCTGCTTAATGCAGTCTCTTTAACTTTGCAATTCCAGCCCCATTAATTCTCAATATCATTCCAGCTGTATTGCAGAAGGTTACACAAAAACGCCCCTGCTTCTGTCTAAACATCCCGCAAGGACTTCAAAAGTACAAACAGGAGTTGATTCACTGGCAATATCAGCGACTTTGATCCTGGGGAACAAAGTGTTCCTGTTCCACTCCAGCGTTGACGTCACCAGCACAGCAGCGAGTGGAATTTTCAACGACTCGCAATCCCACTCAATTTGAAACAGCTCGTGTATTCATCATTATTGCTGAATGACCTGTTCGTCCTACAGTTTCATTGCTGGGGTTCTCAGTGTGCAGAATACGCAGCGGTCATCCCGACTCAAAAGTGCCAATAGCTGTTTAGTTCATAGTCAACTGAAAACAATTCCCATTACTTCGTTCAAAATTCTTAATTACGTTTCTCGGCGTTTCAAGTAATAAATCAGTAGTTACGAGCATATCCTACAAAGTACGCTTTCTAATTTCATGCAGTTCTAACTTTATATACATGCTGCTGTTATTACTACAATTATACTACGTATCTTAATCGTGTACTAACTGAAACACAGATTACTTCTACACTAAATTTTCCGGATGGATTGTTCAAAGTTTCGCTTCTTCGTCATGCTTACTATTGCTGATTTATAAGCAATATAACAGACACGGGATGTACGTACGCATGAACTAGATTTCACACGCCTAGCACTGCTTCCAGTTCGGCCTAACTTCGGAAGTTTGGATATAGTCAAGTCGCACATTGAAATGTTTGTGATACACGCTGAAATGTTTATGATGTACACAGAAACGTTTGGGATTATAGCTGAGATGTTTGGATGCAGTTTGAAATGTTTGTGATGCAAGCTGAAATGGTGCAGTACCTTCAACACAGAAAGCGATCAGACTCCGACACCTGAAGGTACACAACCGATCTTAACACATTCGGCAAATTTTTGGATTATTTGGAAGTGAGACGTTTATTTCTTTATTTCTTTCCTTCGCCAAATTCAAGATCCTCGTTTACATTCATAAAAAGGCATTTACAGACATTTATGCACAATTTAAACTTTCTTCCGCCACCATGAAACGCAAAATTAAAAAAAAAAAATACAGAGTTAATTCAGGTTCATTAAAAGCAGTTTAACACAATTTTCCCACTATCTTCTGCACAAGAACTTGCCCACAATCTACTGTCATTATTCAGAAGACGTGACGTTATATCTCCAACCCCGTATGTTGCCGTTCGCATTTAAACACAGGCGTTACTTTATAATTTTTATGGAAGATATTACTCTCTTCTGTTCTGTGTTACAAATCCCGAACTGGAATATGGCTGTTAAATACACGTCCACTAAAATGATAATCCGTCGTTAGAAAACTTTTTCCGACACGACAAAGCCAGGTGGCCGATTTCCTAGACATATTCGGCCCAACCACAAAAGATTTATTTCGCAGTCCGAGTCACATTCCATCCCACCCCATTCTCTTCCCCTTAACTGCAGTAGCTGCACGAGCAGTCCATGTGGGTAATCAACGGTCACGATGTTCATTGAATCGCTTGCATTATTCTGCGTTGCTAAATCACTTCATCTTACTTAGATCCGCATAGTTTCCTTGTCACTATATTCCCTATCACTTTCAGGCTACAACTGTAACAAAATACAACTTTCCGCGATTCTAATCCCAGTAATATATTTGTCTATCTATGTACAGAATTATGCAGGCAAACAAATGTAAGTAGTAAAACTCAATGGAAAATGTTATATTATGACACACAGGCTCATGAAGATTTAAGTCTTTTGGGATATTAAGCCATGTCAGTTGGTACAGTAACCTGCGTTCTGAAGGTTCGTAGCGCTTCTTCAGGGTCAAAAACCCAAGAAAAGCGTAGTGCTTAACCCTGAACGGGAAGGTATGGCTATCCTTTGAATCGTTGGTAACTATACACCAGTTGACAGGGCACAACGTCCTAGAAGACTTAAGTCGTTGTACTTTATGCATTCCTAATCCCAACAAAACACACACACACACACAAACCCAAACACACCTTCAACACAGACATGTATACCAATGTATCTGGTGAGATAGCCAAATAGAGACACGCTTGTTTGTAAAGTCAACTACCCATATCTGTCTTCACATTTCAGCAGTAGCAACTGTCATGTTGAGATCTGAGCTCTTCTGGAGTTCTATGCGCCGTAAAATGGTAATTTGTTACCGACGTTTCGGGGACAACCTATCGGTCCCATTTGCAAGGTTAAAGCCATCCCTTTGAGCTGGGACAGATACGTTGTGCGGAAGCTTCAGCAACAAATTACGATTCTACTCTGTATAACATTGCAGAAGAACGCAGATTTCATTTACATCGCGGCGGAAACCTCTAATCACACCTACCATGTTGACATATTTTTCACTCAACATAACCAAATACACGCCCTCTTGATAGATCGGGTTTCTTGAAACACACACAAAGATGTACATGAAGGCCACGGTGCATCTGTAACCTCAAAAATAGCATATATTTCTGAACCTCTTCTTTTGGAGTTTCCCAGTTTCATAGGCCGACCCCCTTGCTACAGAACACACCTTACTCGTGGTTATGTCCTCTCCGTCCTCCACGTTCCTTTCGCGGCTACCCTGTTATTTCCATTTTTCTTCTATCCTTACAACTGCTGCCCACTGAATTGGCATATTTTGCAGCTATGTACGTCCTACGCTGTCCGAAATAGCGACCGTCCTAGTGTAGCTAACAGTTAACGTTTCTTAGAGGTGTTGTTAACGAAGTGAAAGGAAGAGTCTTGTGTAGGCTTATGTCCGTCTGTCTGTTCGTGACCTAGTATCGGCGACAAAATCGTTGGCCGGATTTTAAATAAAGTCGCAACGGACTTCCTTACAAAACTTGACGAACTAGCGACAGTTGCGTGACAAGTGGCTCACTGAACGTCGTGCTTTGCTTATGGGCGTATATGAATTTCTACCCGCTCTTTTCATATTTCTAAACAGATTTTGGTAGAGGTCTTATAGAAGATTTTTGTTGTGGGGTTTGGTAAAATTGGTGCAATGGAATTCATACTTGACTTGAAGATCTAAATAAAATTTTGTCCTTACGTTGTCCACTTATCGTTCCATTTGGGCGAAGCACGGCACAGGAGGTGCCCACAAAAATTTACTGAGTGACAATGGGTATTGTGAAATTCGTCGCATTAAACTCACACTTTATTTAGAGGCTCCAGTGAATTTATAGGAGTATTTCCTACATTTATTCTCCGATTTGTGTCAAATTCGGTATAAGAGATCTGCATATAATGCTGCTGAGTACACCCAGGCTTTGTTTCACTATCGTTTGTTTAACGCCTTTTTTTATTTAACGCAACTTACTCCATACATCACTTCTTAGTTTACGCCCTCTCATTTTCGGGTTAACACCCTTTTTGCTGGCTGCCTTCCCCTAAGCTAGTCCATTATTTCTTACGGGAATATCGCTCTTTATTTAGGCCTTATTAAAGTATGCCCACTTTTTCAAAACACAAGTTTGGCGTTAAACAAGGATTTGATGTACCTGTCAGTTTCGTCAGAACTGGCGCAGGTAAGTCCATCCTTTTAGTATGCGAGTATATTTAATTACGTTTACACGCTTGTCGTAAAACTGAATGACATTTCAAAAGCAGGCTAAAGAACGCCTTGGTAAACTCTGCATACTACGTGAGAGAATACGCCATTTACTATCTTGTTCACGTTTGTGATGTACAGCGTTTCGAATTTCGCCTGTTATACCAGATTTTCGTGGTTTTCTTTGATTCTTGAAGGTAAAAAACGGAATTGTACTTTAAAATATGCCACGAATAATTTCGGAAAATATCCACTGTCAATACGGAGCCACTCAAATTATATTTTCTGTCTTTGGTTCGTACGTATTCTTGTCTACTACTGCCCCAAATTATATGAACACTGACACCCCTCTCAAGAGATTTGCTTCTTCTCCAAAATGTCCAGACTGGGTCCTGTGCTCAGCCAGCTTCCTATTCCATGGGCACCGGCGGGAGTAAAGCGGCTGGAGCATGAAGATGACCACTGTCCTCCATCCAGTACCGAGGTTAAGCATGGATTTTACTGTACCTAGATTCACCTTATATGGCCTTATGGCTTGCGAAGGGACAATGTAGGTTAGCCGTCCCCTACCTTAAGCTAAGTAGTGCTTTTGTGTGTGTGTGTGTGTGTGTGTGTGTGTGTGTGTGTGTGTGTGTGGGAGTGGGGACAGGAAGATGTAATTACAAGTTGCAGTTCCGGGTAATGGTTCTACTAATGATGTCCGCACTCGACCAACCACAGAGCAGCTATCATCTCGTGTTTACCCAAGAGGAGGCGGGCTTTTCTCGCGATGCTTCGGGGGGACGAGGAACCGTAGGGACCTAGCTAATTCCTGTATGTAAAAGTATTTAACACACAGTTCGGTCATTGCTGTAGTGTAATTATAGTGTTGCGAATGTCCCAACACTCAAGCTTGACTGAGGTATTCCTGGTTAGGTCAGCGGATTCAAGTGCTTTAACAATTATCGGTTGTTTATTTGTCATTGTCTGGACAGTCAAGTGTTTATTTACAGTTTTCTGGTCACAAAAATATTTAGTTAACGTTAGCTGTAGACAAAAATGTTTAGTTACTGTTATCTGGACAACCAAATGTTTCGTTACTTTGTCTGGAGACACAGAAGCCTATGTACCGATGCCGGACACTCAAATGATTCAGGACGTCTTTCTTTTGTGCTGAGGATTTTAAGATCATCATAAAATAATTGCGTAAATAAAAACACGAACGTGTAAGGTTTGTGCAAAATAAAAAGAGTGCTCAAAATGCAGGAGACGCTAAAGTGCAGAACATGGAAACATATATACAGGCAACAGGCATACAGAGAAGATGTTTGTAGACAAAACACGCACAAGATTCTTTCGCCAGTGACAAGAAAGCCAGAGCGGACTATTCAATACACAACAATAATTTTTGCGTGTAGAACACAGCAGGAGCGTACATTAACGACAGTCCAAAACAATTACATTAATGACAGAATGAGCTTTTACATATTTATGTCAGTGAACATTTGGTGTGTGTTCGTTTGGATTATGTACGACACCGTATATTCTGATACGAAGTAAACAAAACTTCGGAGAAACAGACGGTCGCCAAATCCGGAGAGAAATGCAAGAGTTAGGACGGCTATAACTGGTTTTTCCAAAACGTCAGTACCCACCTAGCAGACAACACATTGCTATGATCCAGAGGACAATAATCCACATAATTAACTAAGTCTGACAGTGAGGAACAGATGGCGGATGCATTTATATGCCATAGGATCAACCATATCGAATTTCAACTAGAAAAAAATAAACCGAGACAGCGAAGAAAAGTCAAGTAACTGACTTACACTGACCGATCGACTAACTGGTGTTACTACCAGTTAATATTGATTTTATTCTTGTCTTAAAAGGAGCCAGTTTCCAAGGTAAAGAAACAAAAAATCTTGTCAGGGCTTCAGCCACCTTGTTCGGTAATACAGTGAAGATAAAGAAAGTTGTTCCTGTGTCCATCAGAAAGGCACAGGCGACAGTAAGTTGTTTGCCTCATATGCCGGCAGGTTTACAGACGGGGAGCACCCGACGCCCTTTGAAAAGGAGGCTGAGTGGGCTCCAGAGCCAGTCTGAAGGGTTAAGGGGAAAGAAGATATCTTGACCCTGCCAAAAATCAAATTAGGATTTCTCGGTCGGCAACTCTTTACCCCGTCACTATTACAACAGAGTTACGCCCAACTTCACGTACTCGTTCTACGTGTCCTGATAATCTTACACGTCTTCATGTACATTCAGTCAGAACATCAATGTCATTTTAGAAAATCAAATTACGACGTTTTAGACAATGAAATTTTTCTCACTTTCCCTCCGTTTTTGCATAATCTCTTGCACAAGAGATATGCTTCTCATAACTTTGTTCCGAAATACCGGATATATCAAAATGATTGGAGCGGTTTTGAAGTTGATT
>Ga0123357_10008793_pt1 | contig 12667 bp, 13 predicted proteins | sample TergutEmb28metaG_FD_89873 | JGI IMG/M metagenome (GOLD analysis project Ga0123357, IMG submission 89873) | Embiratermes neotenicus P4 segment gut microbial communities from Petit-Saut dam, French Guiana - Emb289 P4 | ecosystem: Host-associated > Arthropoda: Insects > Digestive system > Gut ... | reverse complement strand
AGAGCCTGTTTCATCTTCAACTTCCTGATAACAAAAGTAGTAAAATAATTTGGGAAAATATATAAAGTTAATCATTGTTAAATAATACACCGAAATTTGGTTTACAACATAGAAGGGTTTTACAGGCGATCCAAAATTGACCACCAGAGTAGCATATACAGATAATCCCTTCCCTTTAATTCGCTAATTCGGAAAGAAATTTAATTCTGACAAGCCGAATTTCTTCTTCGGTAAAATCGCCCCCCATTTCTTTAATAGCCTCTTCCAAACCGTCTGTTTCCGACTCTTTGAAATAATGATACATTTCATCAATATGATCTTCATCCATCACATCATTGAGAAAATAATCAATATTGATTTTCGTTCCGGAATAAACAATCGCTTCTATTTCGTCGAGCAATTCGGAAAATTCCAAGCCGGTAGTCAGGGCGATGTCGTCCAGCGCTACTTTCCGGTCGATGCTTTGCACAATGGATATTTTAAGCTTGGACTTGTTTGCAACGGTTCGCACGCGCAAATCTTCCGGTCGCTCGATTTCGTTCTCGGTCACATGACGTTTAATCAGCGCAATAAACTCTTCGCCGTAGCGCTTGGCTTTTCCGGAGCCTACACCCGGAATGTTTTGCAATTCTTCAATAGTAATCGGATAGGTAGTTGCCATCGCTTCGAGGGAAGGATCTTGAAAAATGACGTATGGGGGAACTTCTAATTTCTTAGCCATCTTTTTCCGTAAATCCTTCATCATTGAATACAATACCGGATCGACGGCGCAAGATGCTCCTCCGCGCAATGGAGTTTCTTCCGTAGCTTCTTCTTCCTCAAAATCGTTATCTTTCGTTATCGTAAAAGAGGTCGGATTAGCCAGATATTTACGTCCGGAAGCGGTCAACTTCAACAGTCCGTAATTTTCAATATCCTTGTCTAAATATCCGGCAATCATTGCTTGACGGATAACGGCGTTCCATGTTTTTTCATCTTCATCTTTTCCCGAACCGAAAATATCCAAATCATCATGTTCGTAAGACAATATCTCCGAGTTTGTTTTACCCTGAAGAATGTTGATGATGTGATCTGCCTTAAATTTATCTTTTAAGAGATCAACTGTTTCTAAAATTGAAATTAATAATTCTTTTGCTTCCACTTGTTTCTTGGGATTTAAACAATTATCACAGCTTCCGCAGTTATCTTCCATATAATCCTCTCCAAAGTAATGCAATATCACTTTTCTCCGGCAGACGGAAGTTTCGGCGTAAGCTCTTGTTTCCTCCAATAATTGTTTGCCTATCTCCTGTTCGGAAATAGGCTTACCTTGCATAAATTTCTCTAACTTTTGTAAATCCGCATGATTATAAAATACTACACATTTACCTTCTCCACCATCACGACCGGAGCGCCCTGTTTCCTGATAATATCCCTCCAAGCTTTTAGGGATATCATAATGTACGACATACCGGACGTCTGGCTTATCAATTCCCATTCCAAAAGCAATGGTTGCTACAATCACTTCCGCTTCTTCCATCAGGAAGGAGTCTTGATTTTCGGAGCGCGTCTGGGAATCCATGCCTGCATGATAAGCCAGGGCATTGATCCCGTTTGCTTTTAGAATTTCAGTAAAATCTTCCACTCTTTTCCGGGATAAGCAATAAACAATTCCTGATTTTCCCGGATTAGCTTTAATAAATTTAACGATTTCCCTGTCAACGTCTTTACCTTTTTGCCGTACTTCATAGTACAGGTTCGGACGGTTGAAAGAAGATTTATAGACAACCGCATCCATCATTCCCAAGTTCTTCTGAATGTCATGTTGAACTTTGGGAGTGGCAGTAGCAGTGAGAGCGATAAGCGGTCGGCGAGCTATTTCATTAATTATAGGTCTAATGCGTCTGTATTCGGGACGAAAATCGTGTCCCCATTCCGAAATACAGTGCGCCTCGTCGATCGCATAAAATGAAACCGGCACTTGACGGAGAAATTCAATATTCTCTTCTTTCGTTAACGATTCGGGAGCCACGTATAGCAATTTTGTTTTTCCCGAGCGAATATCGTCTTTCACCTTGTCGATTGCGGCTTTATTCAATGATGAGTTGATAAAATGGGCGACTCCGTTGTCTTCGCTGAAATTCCGCATGGCGTCCACCTGATTTTTCATCAGGGCGATGAGCGGCGAGACCACCAAAGCCGTACCGGGCAGCAGGAGCGATGGCAATTGATAGCAGAGCGATTTCCCTCCTCCGGTGGGCATCAGGACGAAAGTATCCCTTCCTTCCATTATACTCCGGATCACATTTTCCTGGTTTCCCTTAAAAGTATCAAAACCAAAATGTTTCTTCAGTTGTTCTGCTAAAAAATCTTTCTTTGCCATACAATATGCTGATTCTTTATCAAACAAAGTTATAGTATTGTTACGAAATAACGCAACAATTTTTCAATTTTTTTTTATCGTATTATGAAAAATTTTCATTGAATTATTATACTTAGGCAGAACGCCGCCTCGAAGTCGTTTCAATTTTTGATTTTGCATAGTCCAAATCTACAAAAAATGTTGTTTTTCCTGATGCGGGTAATTCAAACATCGCATCAATCATAATATCTTCTGAGATGGAACGCAAGCCGCGTGCGCCTAATTTATATTCGATCGCTTTATCCACAATATAATCAAGTACATCGTCGTCAAAAGTCAACGTGATGCCGTCCATTGCGAACATTTTGATGTATTGCTTGATAATTGCATTTTTAGGTTCGGTGAGGATAGCTCGCAAAGCAGTCCGGTCTAACGGGTCGAGATAAGTGAGTATAGGCAATCGTCCAATGATTTCGGGAATTAGTCCGAATGCTTTTAAATCCTGAGGGGCGACATATTGCATCAGGTTATTGCGGTCGATATGCTCCGTTTGCCGGATTGAAGTATAGCCGATAACCTGTGTGTTCATGCGTTGGGCAATCTTTTTTTCAATTCCGTCGAAAGCGCCGCCGCAGATAAACAAGATATTGGTCGTATCGACCGGAATCATTTTCTGTTCGGGGTGTTTTCTGCCGCCTTGGGGAGGTACGTTCACGACAGCGCCTTCCAGCAGTTTAAGTAAACCCTGCTGTACGCCTTCGCCGCTTACGTCCCGCGTGATGGACGGATTATCGCCTTTGCGTGCTATTTTATCAATTTCATCAATAAATACAATTCCTTTTTCAGCCGATTTCACATCGTAGTCGCAAACCTGAAGCAGGCGGGAAAGAATACTTTCAATGTCTTCACCTACATATCCGGCTTCCGTTAAGACCGTTGCGTCAACAATTGTAAAAGGAACCTTCAGTAAGCGGGCAATGGTTTTCGCCAATAATGTCTTTCCGGTTCCGGTAGCTCCAACCATGATGATGTTCGATTTTTCGATTTCCACATCATTGTTGTCGGATTTTTGCATCAAACGTTTGTAATGATTGTAAACGGAAACTGCCAGATAACGTTTAGCATCGTCCTGTCCGATAACGTATTGATCCAAAAATTCTTTGATTTCTTTCGGATTAGGCAGTTCTTCTTTTGATACGGAGAATTTATTGTCTTTCTTCTGAGCGAGCAAAGAATCCTTGACCATTTCAAAGGCGCGCTCGACACATTCGTCACAGATATATCCGTTGATACCTGTAAGCATCATCTTCACTTCGCTTTCGGATCGACCGCAGAAACTGCAATGTTGTTGGTATTTAGCCATCTTCGTCAGTCTCTCTTTTTAATTAGCACTTCATCGACCATGCCGTATTCTTTCGCTTCTTCGGCAGTCATCCAGAAATCGCGGTCGCCGTCCTGCAACACTTTTTCGTATGACTGTCCGGAATGTTCGGAGATAATTGTATATATTTCCTTTTTAATCTTTAAGATTTCCCGCGCCGTGATTTCAATATCGGAAGCCTGACCTTGCGCTCCGCCAAGCGGTTGGTGAATCATTACCCGCGAATGTTTCAAAGCTGAGCGGTGACCTTTTTCTCCCGCAACCAGCAACACGGCGGCGAAAGAAGCAGCCATTCCAGTGCAGATGGTATGCACCTTGCTGCCAATATATTGCATGGTGTCGTAAATTCCGTAGCCGGCATATACCTGACCGCCCGGAGAGTTGATATAAATTGAAATATCTTTCCTCGGATCAGCCGATTCGAGATATAACAATTGCGCTTGAATGACATTTGCCGTATAATCGTCGATTTGAGTTCCCAAAAAGATGATGCGATCTGCCATCAGGCGGGAAAATACATCCAATTGGGTAACATTCATCTGTCGTTCTTCCAGTATGTAGGGATTCAAATATTCTCTCTGCGAGCGAATAACGTCGTCGAGAGCCAGTCCGTTTATCCCTAAATGTTTTACTGCATAATTTCTAAAATCGTTCATTTTTATTTTTCTAATTTTTATCCGTCATTGCAAGGGCAGTCTATACAAACAGCTTTTGGAAATCCTCTATTGTTATTTCCTGAGTTTCCAGCGTTACCTGTTCTTTCAACACTTTTATCAATTTATCTTCAAATACCTTATCTCCTATCGACTGATAGGTTTCTTTCTTTTTCAACATTTCCAGCGCGTAATTTTCCAATAGTTCGTCGGAAATATTATGCATGCCGTATTGTGCAAATTGGGCGCGGGTTGCACGTTTGGCATATTCCTGCACTTCGCTTTCTTCGATTGTGATTCCGTTTTCTTCAAACAAATGTTCCTTAATCAAGTGGAATTTCAAATCGTTAAGTATTTTAGGATAATCTTCTTCAATGGATTCCGGCGTCTGTTTCGATTCGGAAGTTAAAAGCCAGCGTTTCAGGAAAGCGTCGGGAAATTGTATGCCGGACGCTTTTTCTTCCAACAATTTCCTCGCATCAAGAATAAATTTGTAATCGCTTTCGGGTGCTAACTGTTGCGTTAATCCTTCTTTCACTTTTTGCCGAAATTCCACTTCCGAATTAACTGTTCCGGGTTCAAAAATTGCATCAAATAACTCCTGATTCAATTCAGACGGTTTATAACGTGAAATTTCGGTTATTGTAAATGAAAAATCGCCGGTATGATTTTTCACTTCTTCCTTTTTGATTTTAAGGAAAGAAGCCAGTTCCGCTTCATTTCCTTCATAAGCCTTATGCGGATTGAAAATAATAATGGAATGCTGTTTGGCATTCATGAACTTCGCTTTTTCTTCCTCGTCTTTCATATAAGAAGGCATCACAATAGCGTCTCCGTTTGTTATTCCGTTCACTTTCGGCTCTCCGCTTTCGTCCAATTCAAATACACTACCTTTGACTACATCTTTATCTTCCACGTCTTCTACCAACTCCTCATGACCGTGTTGGGCTTTGAAATGTTCGATTTGTTTATCAATCATTTCATCGGTAGCCTGAATCAGGTAATACGGCATTTTGTCTTCTTTTGTTAATTTGACGTCCATTTCGGGGGATAAGCCTATATCAAAAGTCAGTGCAAAATCTTCCTGCGTATCAAAATCAATGGGTTCCTGTCCTTCGGCAGGCAGTGGTTCGCCTAAAAGATTCAGTTCGTTATCCTTAATATAATCGGAAAGCTTTTGTGATACCAATTTGTTGACTTCTTCAACGAGTATGGACTTGCCGTATTTTTGGCGAAGAAAGTCAGGAGGCGCCATGCCTTTACGAAAGCCCGGGAGAACGGCATTTCTCCGCAAGTCTTTCAAAGAATTTTCTACTTCATTTACATAGTCGGCTTTTTCTACCTCAATGGTAATCGTAGCATTCACCGAATCTGCTTTGTTTAGTGTAACGTTCATTATTTGTATATATATTTATTAAATTTTAAATTTTCCTTTACATATTTTAACACAATGGGTTATAAATGGAACGACAAAGGTAATGTATTCTTTCAAATTTCAAAATGTTTTTTATATAATTTTAAAATCATTATAAAAATACAGAAAATATATCATATCTTTGTGAAAAAGTTTCTATTTATATGGTCTGATTGGAACTCAAGCATATACTTTCAATGAATATGAAAACTTATTAAAAAAATTTCGTATGAAAAAATTCATGGATAAAGACTTTTTGCTGCAAACGGAAACAGCGCAAAAATTGTATCATCAACACGCTGAAAAGCAGCCAATTATTGATTATCATTGTCATTTAGTTCCTTCAATGGTTGCCGACGATTACCTGTTTCGCTCTCTAACGGAAATCTGGCTGGGGGGCGACCATTACAAGTGGCGCGCCATGCGTTCAAATGGCGTTGATGAAAAATACTGCACAGGGAAAGAAATTTCCGACTGGGAAAAATTTGAAAAATGGGCGGAAACAGTTCCTTATACCATGCGTAATCCACTCTACCACTGGACGCACTTGGAATTGAAAACATGCTTCGGCGTGGAAAAATTATTGTCGCCCCGCACTGCCCGTGAAATTTACGAAGAATGCACAGCTAAATTACAAACGCCTGAATATTCGGCTCGTAACCTGATGCGGAAATACAATGTGGAAGCCGTATGTACGACCGACGACCCTGTTGATTCGCTCGAACACCATATTAAAACCCGAAACGACGGTTTTGAAATCAAGATGCTGCCGACTTGGCGTCCCGATAAAGCCATGTCTGTGGAAAATCCTGCGACATTCCGGAAATATGTCGAAACTTTGTCGGATGTATCCGGCGTTTCCATTTCCTCTTTCGACGATATGATTGAAGCGCTACGGAAACGGCAGGATTTCTTTGCCGAACAGGGCTGCAAGCTGTCCGACCACGGAATTGAGGAATTTTATGCCGAAGATTACACGGAAGAAGATATCAGAGCTATATTTAATAAGGTATATGGCGGAGAAGAATTGATGTATTGGGAAATCCTGCAATTCAAATCGGCAATGATGGTGATTTTCGCCGAAATGGATTGGGAAAAAGGATGGACGCAACAATTCCACTACGGCGCTATCCGGAATAATAATACCCGCTTATTCAATAAATTAGGCGCTGATACCGGCTTCGATTCCATTGGAACGTTCCTGACATCAAAGGCAATGTCGAAATTTTTAGATACGCTTGACAAACAGAATAAATTAGCAAAAACAATTATTTATAATTTAAATCCGGCTGATAATGAAATGGTTGCCACTATGATTGGAAATTTTCAGGACGGAAGCGTTGCCGGAAAAATTCAATTTGGTTCGGGCTGGTGGTTTCTCGACCAAAAAGACGGCATAGAAAAGCAAATAAATGCACTGTCGGTTTTGGGATTATTGAGCCGGTTCGTCGGTATGCTGACCGATTCGCGCAGTTTTCTCTCCTATCCGCGGCATGAATATTTCCGCCGGACACTCTGTAATCTAATCGGTAATGATGTGGAAAACGGATATTTGCCGGAAGAAGAGCTGGATTTTCTGGGTCAAATGGTAGAGAATATCAGCTATCATAATGCTAAAAATTTCTTCCGGTTCTGATGAGGTTGTTTCGTTTTTTATGTCTGATTGTTGGCATTTTATGCTTAGGCGTCGCTGTCCTGTTAAGCATTATATTTACCTTTACCGCAGCGAATGCAATTTCGATGACAGCAGGAATTTTGCTTTTGGGGCTATATTTTATATATCCCGGATTAACAAAATTTTATCAACGATTGGTAACCGGCTTGCTGACAGGAGCAGGAACTTATATGATTGCTATGTTTATATTAATTGGTTGTCAGGGAACAAAAAATACAACTACTTTTACCGAAGATTGTGCATTGGTGCTTGGCGGCGGTCTTCGCGGGGAGAAAATTCTTCCTGCCTTACAATATCGTCTTGATAAATGTATCGACTACATGCAACACAATCCGAAAGCGCTGATTGTAGTAAGCGGAGGACAAGGCACAGGTGAAACAATTGCCGAATCGGCAGTTATGAAGCAATACCTTGTATCCGGAGGAATTGACGCCGGCAAAATTTTTGAAGAAAGTCAATCCAAGAATACCCGTCAGAATATGCTGTTTTCAAAAATCGTGATGGACTCTCTTTTTCCTTCCGGCAATTATTCTGTGGTTTGTATTACGAGTGATTTCCATGCTTTCAGGTCGGGAAAGCTCTCAGAGAAAGCAGGTTTTACCGTTTCGCATTACAATGCAAAAAACAAATGGTATTTATATCCGGCGGCTTATTGCAGGGAAACGCTTTCGATTATTAAAATGTGGTTGGGATTATAGATTCTTCAAATGCCGTCAGCCGTTCGTCCAGCAATTCATACTGATGAGCCTTAATAAAAGAAGTGCAAGCCCGCAGACCTTCCTGTTTGCTGCCAGTGGTAGAAAGCGATATAGCGCTGATTCCGAAAGGGATTAGCGCTTTTATTAATTCCCCTCCGGTCATGTCCGGATAGCGGATAGTGAAATAGAATCCATCAGCGATTTTTTCTCCCAAGTCGTTGTCGTAAACGATTTCAAATCCATGCTTCAAAAAAATCTGTTTCAAACGTTTCGCTCGCTCGCCGTATTCTTTCACTTCATCTAAAAAAGCGTATTTTCCGTCGCTTGCCGCCCTGAACATTTCTGCAAGTGCATATTGCGTCGAATGAGTGGCGCCTGTTGAAATGGAATACAGTATCCGGTGAATAAATATGCTCCCGAAAGTTCCGCCGCCATATCTTTGCGTCAATCCCGGAAAGGTTTTATGATACAGCAAATTAGACATAGCGACAATAGCAATGCGTTGACCGGCATAACTAAACGCTTTGGAGCCTGAAATTAACAGGATATAATTATCCGCGTATTTTCCTACGCTTGCCTGAAAAGGACTTTCAAACGGCTTACCAAGTTCTTTACGGAAATCCATTGCGAAATAAGCCAAATCTTCAATAACGATTGCATCGTATTTGTTTGCCAATTCTCCAATGATTCGTAATTCTTCTTCCTGAAGGCAAAACCAACCCGGATTGTTGGGATTGGAATAAATCATACAGGAAATAGCGCCTGTTGAAAGGTGTCTCTCCAATTCGGCTCTTAATTTCTCTCCTCGAAAATTATAGACGTCAAAAGAACGATGTTTGATTCCCAAGACGGTTGCCTGCTGTTTTTGTACAGGAAATCCGGGATCAATAAACAAAATGGTATCTTTCTGCGGATTACACTGATTAGCAATCAAAAAGGAAATAAAGCTTCCTTCCATTGAACCGACAACCGGAACGCAACATTCGGGCTTAATACTCAAATCAACAAATGCACGAATGAAGCGTGAAGATTCTTCTTTCAGTTCGGATATTCCGTCAATAGGAGGATAAATCGAAGCAATGCCCGATTTTAAGGCTTCAATTTCAGCTTCTACGCCAACAACGGGCGCCGGCAGACCGGGAACGCCCATTTCCATTCGGATAAATTCCAATCCGGTTTGCTGCTCAATGATGTCCGATATTGCCACAACTTCGCGTATGGTTGCTTTTTCAAGATCCTTAATATGAAGCGCTTCAACCGCTTTTTCTATAATATTTTTATCAACCGGATAATTCATAACTATTAATTAATTTTTATCATCTATACCGTTGAGATGCTTCCCATGCTTCTCCCATTCGAATGAGCAGATTTCTTTTCCTCTTGGGTCTGTTTTCTGAAATATAGTCGTCTAAATTCTCAAAATCATTATTTCCCGATAAAATAGATTTATATATAACGCTCCAATCCGGAAGACCTCCAATATTTTTGTCATCAATAAAAATATCGGCAGTCAACTTACGCGGAGACTCTCCGTCGTCTTCTTCCGGATAATTTTTATTAACTGCATAAAATTCGAGTCCATTTTTGGAACAATAGTCCACAGCTTCCTGCAGAAGGTCGCCTTCCCTGACTGTCCACAAGATAAGTATATGACGTTCTTCCTGTTGTAATTTTTTTAAAACGTCCAGCGCAAAAGGAATGGGCTTTCCTATTCCCGGATAAGCGTGTTCAACAATTGTTCCATCAAAATCAACGGCTATTACCATAGTATATATTATATTTTAAATGAGTCATTAAAATTTGTCCGGTTCAAAATAGAGCGTCCCAACGTAATTTCATCGGCATATTCAATTTCATCGCCAATTGAAACGCCTCGTGCAATAACGGTTATTTTTATATTCAAACCGGTTAATTTCCGATAGATATAAAAATTGGTAGTATCTCCTTCCATCGTAGTACTTAGCGCCAAAATAATTTCGCTTATGTTTCCGCTTTCAGCGCGCCGGACTAAGCTGGCAATCTGCAAATCATTGGGACCAACGCCTTCCATCGGGGAAATAATACCTCCCAACACATGATATAATCCGTGAAATTGCCCTGTATTTTCGATTGCCATCACTTCTTTGATATTTTCCACCACACATAATACTGAAGCATCTCGATTGGGATCGTTGCAAATACTGCATATATCATCGTCGCAAATGTTGTGGCAAACCCTGCAATAGCCAACCTGATTCCGCAAATTGACTATCGCTTCTCCCAACAATTCAATTTCTTCCGGAGTTCTTTTTAATGTATGGAGCGCTAACCGCAACGCCGTTTTTCTTCCGATTCCGGGTAATTTGGCTAATTCATTCACCGCACTTTCCAACAAAACGGAAGGATATTTTTGTACCATTCTCTCCTTTTCTCAGTTTCTTTGCAAATATACAAATTATTTATACTCGCTCCAATTTACGTTCCGCATATCTCCCGTTTTCATGAAAGTATCATGGAAAGCAAGAGCAGCCGCTATATTTTGAGGCGTATGCCCTTTTTGTCCTAATTGAAGATATTCCTTAAACATATCTTTGTATTGCGGGTCAACACAATTATTGATGATTGCCTCGGCGCGCTGAACCGGCGATTTACCTCGCAAATCGGCAACTCCGTGTTCCGTAATAAGGATTTTGACGGAATGTTCACTGTGATCGAGGTGTGAAACCATCGGCACAATAGCGCTGATTTTTCCATCTTTAGCCGTCGAAGGAGTCGTGAAAATGGACAGATAGGCATTCCGGCAAAAATCGCCCGAACCTCCGATGCCATTCATCATTCGTGTTCCCAATACATGCGTGGAATTTATATTCCCGAAAATATCAGCTTCCAATGCCGTATTAATAGATATAAGTCCCAAACGGCGCGCAATTTCCGGAGAATTGGAAATTTCCTGCGGTCGAAGTACAATCATCTTCTTAAATTCGGAAAGATTATGATATACCTCTTCCAAAGCGGGCGTACTTAGTGTTAATGAACATCCGCTGGCAAAGAGAACATTGCCTTCTTTCATCAATTTAATGACCGAATCCTGAATGACTTCGGTGTATATTTCAAACGGAGGAATATCTTCATTGGCTCCCATTGCGCCCAATACGGCATTCGCAACATTACCAACGCCTGATTGAACCGGCAAAAAACAGGAAGGAATTCGTCCTGCTTTCATTTCTTGAGATAAGAAGTCGGCAACGTTTTTGCCGATTTGTTCGGTCACTTCGTCCGAAGGAGTAAATGCGCCTACTTCATTCGGCAAATTGGTTTCTACAATTCCAACTATTTTTTTAGGATCAACCTGAATGTAAGGAACTCCTATCCGGTCGCTCGGTTTATAAATTGGAATTTCACGTCGGCAGGGAGGATCAGCCGGTTCATAAATATCGTGAATTCCCGCTAATTCTTTCGGGTGATAGCTGTTTAATTCAATAATGATGTGATCGGCTAAACGTGCGAGTGTTGGAGCTATTCCCACAGCAGAAGTAAGATACAGTTTTCCATCATCTGTAATATCGCAAGCTTCAATTACAGCCCAATCGGGTCGTGGAAGAAATCCATAGCGAAGGTATTGTTGCAGTTCCGAAAGATGCAAATCGAAATAATTAGCATCTCTTTTGTTTAATTCTGCCCTCATGTCATTGCTTGACTGATAAGGCGTACGGAATTTGACGGCATGCGCCCGAGCCAGTGCGCCATCAATCGCATCTCCAGTGGAAGCGCCGGTGCATACCCCTATTTTCAGGGAATTACCCTTTGCATGTTCTTCTTCTGCTCTTTTTGCAAATGCCGTACTCACTGCTTTGGGGCAACCTGCAGCCGTAAACCCGCTAAATCCAACAATGTCATTGTCTTTTATCAAACATGCCGCTTCATCAGCCGTAATTTTTCTAAAATTCATAAAAATCCGTATTACAATTAATATTCTTTTCTGTTAATAATTTCCGTATATATAATTGCTTGAACAATATCATCCTCCTCGAATTGAAAAGACGGCTCGTCTTCTTCGGGTTCGATGATCATAGGGGTTGGGGAAATATGTCCGGTTTCCTTTTCCGAAATTATTTCCTGTTTCTTAATAGTCTGTTTCTGAGGTTTTTTTTCAGAAATTCTTTGGTATGAATCGATTACCGGTTGAAATGACTTTCTTTCTTCAACCAACTCTTCTACTGTCCTTCCCGGGAGCATGGTTTCCCGGGTAACTCTACTCTGATTTTTCTTTCTTCCGATGATGGAAAAAAGAACAGAAACCAAAATAATGATTAAAGGAATATATTCTGATAACTTATTCATAAAATATGATTAATTTTGTAGCTCAAAATTACGAAGAAAAAATGGATTTACAACAAATTTTGTTTAAAAATATTATGAGTGACTTCACAGTCACTCATAACCCATTTAACCAAAACCTTAACTATGAAAAAATTTTACGTTTTTCACGACAAAGGTAAGTATATATTTTTTCCTACCAAACATTT
>Ga0123357_10008792_pt1 | contig 12669 bp, 6 predicted proteins | sample TergutEmb28metaG_FD_89873 | JGI IMG/M metagenome (GOLD analysis project Ga0123357, IMG submission 89873) | Embiratermes neotenicus P4 segment gut microbial communities from Petit-Saut dam, French Guiana - Emb289 P4 | ecosystem: Host-associated > Arthropoda: Insects > Digestive system > Gut ... | reverse complement strand
CTGAACTTATATCACACCTTGAACTGGTACAGCCAGTCATTCATCTCTGGTGGCGGGTTGTCTTTTGATGGAATGACACTTCTCTGCACCTTCACTTTCTCTACTGGGATGCAGCCTTCTAGAGTTTTCTTCTTCAAGCTACAAACAAGACGTCACTTTCAGTTACACAAACACAAACACACACACACAAACATAAGTTTACTGACAGCTCACATACAAACAACCACACAGTAAACTGCCTGATACAACAAACTGTGATGCAGAAACCAATATGTGTCTTCTCCAACCCAGCTACACCTCTTCTCTCAGATGGCTCACATACTGCCAGCTCGTCACACTGCTTTGTGACATGAAGTACTACCTGTATGGCAAACTGACGCCAGCACACCAAGACAAGAATAACAGAAGCTGGTAGCAATCATAAAAACTTAATAACACAAACAGTATCCAGTCACTGAGACCCAGGATCACAACGCAAGTGGGAAAGTCTGTAATCGAGCAGGGAATATTGGTGTTCACAAGGAGACAAAACACAGCTGGCACACTTGTCAAGCAGTTAGTCTAACCTGAGCCTCAGTATTGACACTATTTAAACATATTATATGTGGAATTCAGCTTCCTCAGAGTGTCTGTGGATGGAAAGTTTCTAACACAGTGCAGTCTCTCACAGCAGTGGTGTAGACACACTCTTAAGTAATAGTAACCCTTTGGAGCCAGAATGAAATTTCCAGTGCAATCTTCAGAACCCAGAATTTAAATTTCAGGATTTAATTATTTTATGCAAACCCTTAAAAAAAGAGAGACAGTGAGACAGATAGGAAAAAACCCAATAGGGCAGAATAAGAATGGCCACAATTGGCAAACACACACACTGCGTTCTTTGGAAACTGACCGCAGCACCCTGCGATGCAGCACGTATGCTCTTCAGTGCCAAAGGGTTAGTAACACACCATGGCCAAGAGCAAACTACATAGCGACTATCATAATGGATGACTGGGTGAGGAGAAGCACTGGGGCCAATTCAATTAGTATGTTAGAACTGCAACCTATTTAACCCTTTCCCCGTTCAATTCAAATCGCTAGTGCCTGGGCAAAAGAGCCGAGTTTTTTCACGGGACATTTAAATTTACGTACTATACCAGAAACGCTTTAGAGCGTTTAGAGGGGGAGGTGACTTTTAAATCCCGAGCGCTTTGGAACGTTAGGGAGGGGAAAGGGTTAAACAGTGCACATTTTACCAGACTTTGTGGACTCACAAATCTGGAAATGATATGTTACACACTGTTACTGTGCTCCAAGCTCACGAACTCCCAAAGACAATACAAGGAGAACAGAAAGTGTGGGACACATTTTAACATTTCTAAAACGTGCCTAAGTGTTCCATCAAAATAGGCAGGGACGTCTCACCTCAACATGGCAGTCTTATCCTCTGGGAAGAGTTTCTTGCAAGGAAACCCATTTTGTACTTCAAGTTTCCGTTTCCGCTGGAAGAAAAGAGAACAGAACATTTGTATAATTCAGAATGAAAATAATGTGTATAAACAAAGTGATATTTAGGAGTCTAACAATGAGTATCAAATTTACAGTCTTCTGGGACATGACACTGCACAGTTTGGTAGACAGTATCAAATTTTTAAACAGCTGTTGCCTCCATGTACATCGAACCACACAGGCACAAGTGGCAGAGAAACGGAACAGTGAGGACAGGGGATGAGGCTAGAAAGAAGACAACGGAGGTCAGAAGTTCCTCCAAAATGGTAGTACACAAATAATATCCCTGAAGACCATAATCTGAGTGGTATCCTCTTAATATATTTCAAAAATATTTATACAGAACTCAAATTTCAACTTGATAATGAGCTTTTTTTTTACTTAACAGAAACACGTGTATATTCATTGTACAAAGGAATGGAGAAATCTGTAAATGGGGGAAGAAAGCTAAGTAACCACTTACAAAAAGTTTTAAACCTGCCTGTCTAGTACTATTAATGAAAAGAGCTTGGGGAAATGTCACAACTGCTGTACCTGTACTTGTGTTAAGGTATATCCGTCTCCGTACATACCATAAATACAGGTACAGAACCATGCATATTTAACTTCGGCACTACAAATGGTCAGCTTTAAGCCACTACAGCCCGATATTCAACAGATGGGAAAGTGGGCGTGCCCCAGGAATGGTCTGCAAACTGGCCTGAGAGAGACATCTCTCTCCCTGATCCCTCTGCCATTCAGCCGACAGTCAAACATACCAGAGTAAGAATCTCAGACAAATAACCTTTATAAGCAGTGCAACAGTGTACTGAAAATAAATTTACAAACAAAGAGAAGCTATTGTGACATTCACAGGGCCGTGCATCGTAATATTGTTACTATAGTAAAACCAAACAGATGCACCAATGTATCAAATTTATTTTATTTTGGAATGACACTTGACATGTTTCAGACGGTCTTTCCGTCCATCATCAGGAGTTCAAGACTGTATGTACAGCAACAGGCATTTGTCAAACAGCAGACAGCAGTGTCATTAAATCGTCTTAGCTTACGACGTTAATACATGTAGTCACCATTTTAAACTTAGAAATGTCAAAAGACACTGCGATTTTATACACTAGGACTGTGACTTTGTTTCTTCCCCCGCCTCTTAGCATTGGCCCTGTAATTCGGGCTTAACTTGGTACCTGATGGGATACGAACCGTCGACTTTAGTCTTCCATGTTCCCTAACCAAGAACCTTTTTTCCGATTTCCCTAGCAGGACTCATAAATTCTACTTTTGACCCTAAAATTTTGCATGTCCACCATCTTGTTGTTGTTGTTTGTAGGAAATTAAAACTAAGGTGTTGGATTGGAATGAAGTGCCAAGACGTTCAAATGTTGAAATCGGGACAAACACACACTCACATAAGCACACACGCAGACACACGAGCATATATTAGCTAACTTTTTCTTTTTATGTAAGGAATGCATATTAATAGCATTCTGGAACAAAACAGGTGGTGTCTAGTTGCGCCTACGCCTGTTTCCACCGCTGGAAGCTAGGACCACTAGTTGAAGAGTGGGAAATTGTTTCACATCAGGTGCAGAAGTTTGGACAGTGTTCTGATACCTCAGATACCGCCATCAGCTAAATTTTACAATATCAGTTTTACTATTGAAATAACAGAGAGGCTATGTAACCATATTTTGTGTTGGTCAGGACAAAATCACAATACAGAAACACTGCAGTTCCAAGTAATCAAATTTTCAGCATTACTTTCTGCACATGTTAGTTCTAAAACTTCTCTCCATCACAGCCCAACATTCCTACGGTTTTCAAAGTAGCATGTTGATTGCATGAAGAAAACTCATTCCTGAGAAGCCAACAGTTGCTCAGCTGATAAAGAAATTCCCCACACATAATGTTTCACCATGTTTAAAAACATTGCCTTGCTCACAAGATCCTACCACTATTCCTTATTCTGAACCAGATCATTCCAGTTCAATGCCTGCCATCCTAAGCATTTCTTTGAACTTCACATCCTGCATCCCATGTGCTTACAATAACTTGCAATCAGCAACAACTTCAGACAGTGTGTGTAAGTTGAAATGTCCATGACATTCACACTGTACAATAAAACTTTATTTCTCCATAATCCACTTCAAAATTACCCTCCCACCTATACAAACATCCCCCTCAACACCCTGTTCTCAGACACCCTCAGTCTACGCAATGAAGAACACCAAGTTTCTTGTCCAAAACAAAACAAATAGATTATATAGCGCATTTAATTTTTACAGCATGTAAAACACAAGATTTGTAACTACACTGAAAGATAACTGGGGGAAAAAGAAAGTTCAGCATTTATCACAAAACATACGGGCCATTTTTGTAATTAAGAAGAAACAAAACACGGTCAATTTTTGTTTTTACTGTGTGGAGCCTCCGCACTGTAACGAGGCTGACGTTAGGGCTGTGTATATCCCAAGCCACTCACATGTCACTGTGCCACACTTTCCCCTTTAATCTCAGCCCTCCATCTCTCACGTACGGGTGGTGCAAGAAGTAAGGTAACCCAACTATTTGCAACACAACTGGTAGAAGGTGTACCAGCAAACTTTTGCACCCTGACCACACTCATCTGACTTGCATTTGCTTGAGGCCTTAAAACACTAACCTTTCGGAAGGATCTCCTGCACAAATGTGAACATTATGTGTGAAGCCTACTGCTGGTTATAAGGGTCAAGACCAGACTTTACTACAACAATTCCACGAAACGGTGAAAGAAATGTTATAACTGACAATGCAGTTATGTTGAAAAACTGTACTAGTTAGTGCCTTGAGTGCTGGATAATCATAACTGTACAGCACAGTATCAAAATGGTATAGTTTAGTCTTCTCACAAAAATCTTGTTACCTGGTGTTTTGGTCGCCCTTTGTAAATCATACCACAACTCACCCATAAATCTATATTCAGGCAGGTTTTTTTAATCATTTCATATTTTGTAACAAGCTTCTCACTTTAATAAACAAAACTAATTCCCTAAACTCAAGGTGATGCCCCAACTCACAGTTAGGGTTCTGGAAAAGTACTGACAAAATGGGCCTCCTGTGTACCTCAGCAAAATTTTAGCACAAGTATACAGATCCAATGAACCGATAACCGATACACTAAAAATTAAATGCAGTGAAGTAGGGTATGTAAAAATTATGAAATCAAAAGATACTTTCCAATTGTTACATCCAGAAATAATTTCAGCTGTGGATTAGACACTTCTGCCATATACTGCTCATCTTCTCCACTGCCAATCCTCATGGAGTTTGGGGCATGATTTTCCTACTTCTTTCATTATTCTTTAATATGACAACCCTCTAGAATTTCACTGGTCTCACTTAATGGTGTAAGTTGAATCATGTTCAACACATGGTATATAACACAGAGGTATTGGGCCAAGCACAACATACTTTCAAACAAACACAATAAGAGGCAAGTTAAATTTTTATATCACCTTTCTTGTTCATAAGTCACAGACTCTCATTTGACTATATGTTTTTAAGGGATATTAACAGGTGAACACTAGAGATTAAAGTGTTCTGTTGAAATAAACTGAGCATGAAGTAGGGTGGGATTTCTAAAATTTGATACAGAGTATGGTGGGGAATAAAAACCAGCAAATTCAGACTAAACTTAATAGCCAACCCACCACATAACTCCACCTTTCCTACCCTCTCTAATGATGTTTGCACCAGACAAGCTGCTTCAAGGATTGAAAGGAAACACAGATTTTCTTATTCCTATGTCATAGTTGGTACATTTCAAATGCAGACATGAAATCCTTAGACTAAAACACCCCCAGAGAGTTTCATGGCAATCAATAAGGAAGCAGTAATAACTACAACAGAAAAGGGTCATTACACTTCCTGAATTGAAAGAAAGACATGTTTTGAAAAGCACATTAATGTATGTCATTTTTCGCAAGAGAATGGAATGCATCTCCTGTATTCTAAAACTGAAAACAAAAAAATAAATATTACTCGGAGTACCAGTGACTCCACAATTCCATATATCTCACTCCACCCTCCAAAGGAAAAAAAGCTGCTCTAGTACAGTTTGGTAAACACAAATAATACATTATAAGAAGAGGAAGGAACATGGATCATGCTGGCAATAAAGCAGCAGCAAACTTGTTCTTCTTTTGGAACAATTTGCATTTATGTGTCCATGGACAAGAAGTCGTTCTCTTCTATTAGCAGCTAATAACCACAGCTATAGCACATAATCTCTTTAAATATTCTCACAAATGTAGCCAAACTTTTTGGTATATTTGTTTATGAGGTAGATTGATTGCTGGCCTCAGTTACGGGCAGTTCATAGCTAACCGTTATAAATTTAAACTACCAATGTACATTTAAGAACTGCTGGTGACAGGCAGGAGGGGTTACATACATAGAGATTTAAACGGAGAAACGGTTAGCAGCAGATAACGAAATTGGGTGATGGACGCTTGCAGTCGGGTAAGAGAGTGTTACAAGTAAGAAAGTGTACATTGTGGTCACCGAAAACAAAAATGTTATCCTGGAGGGAAGTCGTCAGTTGTTTTCCTTTCTTGTGTAAGAATATGTTTTTTACTTGATTGAATAGACAAGAGTAGACTTTGCACCTCAGATACAAATAAATACATAAACAAATAATGAAGACAAGTGTGGATCCAGTGAACCCCATCTGTATCCCATACGAAGTTTCACCTACCGCATGGAGCAAGCCAGGACAAACAAGGTATAAAGGGTGATCGTGTATACAACCTTCCAACAAAACCATTTTTCTTTTTCTTTGAAGATCATTCCTATCTTCATCTAAGTTAATCAAAACCCTACTCATGGATTTTTCACTTAGTATGTAACAACTTCAGGGGTTACAGCATCAAATGGCACACAAGAACATCTACATACAGTAAAGTGGAAAGGGTGAAGAATAAGCGGTTTCATGTTTCAAAGCACTGTTAGAAGCACCCACTTTGGAGGGCAGATGGTTATCTTTAAAATCCCACCTTCTCATAGGTCCTAGGGAGTAGCATCTCCTATTTCCCACATCAAGGGTGCACAAATTCCAAGCACCCGGTCACTCGGGTGACTAACTTTGTATGGTGGTGCCTAATATTTGTCAGTCTTCAATAAAGAACTTGCTTTAATTCACCCTCTTAACACCTAGAATTTTAAGGAGGCTTTCAGACATTTGAAACATTTTTGCAACCCTGACCCATATGGTGTCATTTACATGAAATGGGAACACAGCAATTTTCCAGAACATCATATTTTTTATAAGTATACCCTTAAAATAAAGGCAGTTAATAATGTTCAAGAAAAACACTCTAGCAGTAAGGATGTGTGTTAGAGAAGTTCATGTTTGGATTAATCACATTATAATGTTCGTCCCCATCAGAATAATCAGGGTGTGATTCAAGGTCAAGATCACAATTCAGTCTTTATTGGTCAGCTGAGGACACACCTTCCCAAGCAACACACACCATTGCTTGTTTTCAGATTCTTAAAGGGCTAAGTGCCATCATTTACATTCGACATTTTGGATGGCCTTAGTGTCTGACTACAGTGTTGACACACAAGGGCTTTCCCCATTTTTGGGTCAGTCTCACAACAGTAATTTTACATAGATGTGTGATGTGACAATAAATGCATGGAGACATACTCACCCACGGCCGGGGGTTTATGGCACTTGCACTATCAGCAGCAGATGGCAACACAAGAGTCCCCTCACTTGATTGCAACTTGTCTAACAGTTTATTCTCTTCCTCCTCTTCCTCCCCCACACTCCCCTCCTCACCATCATCCAAGTCCTCCCACCCCTCCTCCTCGCAATCTTCAGCATGACAGCTTCCACTGTCTACCTCTTCTGTGTCCAAAAAGCACTTGTCACCCACCACTGTACCTTCATTATCACCACACACAACCCTAGAAGGGCCAGCACCTTCTTTTCCTTCTGTAAGTGAATCTAACAACTCCAGGCATACGGTCTCTGTTGGACTGGGGCTTGTACACTCAGTCTTATTGTTCGACGATTCATTTGCAGATGAACATGATGCAGCCATTCTACATTAAATGGTATCCTGGTAGAAAACAGTACACATTGTTCACTGGGTACAAAGTACAATTTACTCAAACTCTATTAATGACACAGCCTATGGAACGATGAATGAACTTCTTGACTTACAATATGCTATATTCCAAATATATGTAAGACATAATTTGATGGAGGTCAGGGTCAACTTTCCTCTCACATCACAGAATTATGCTAATTATGACCCACTGCATTAACTAGTAACGCATTAACGAAGAAATTCAACAAGGCATATCAAACACAAAAGCATACCTTCTTAACGCTTCATATTTAAATGAACTTCCACAGCTTCAGAACTGTAACCATGTGCTTAAACGGGAGCACTAATGCATCTCGCGCAATATACAAATAATACCTTGGCAAAAACCAGTCTGAAACACTATATTATGGAGATTCCAGACATGCAAATTACAATATACTAGCTTACAGAATACAAAACCATTTACTATCAAAGTCCTTCATGCATGCACGAAATACCAGGATTGTCCATCGCTACCCTGGAATGGAATTCGATCGTTGATAGTAGAAAGATCATCTCGCATTCCACGTTCCAAATAATTCCACGTTATAAACAAACTGATATGTAATGGAAATGGAATGCCTATTTTACATACAGAGAAAAATTTCAGCCAGCTAGCACACTACTACTGTCCGACCGTGCCCAAGCCCGAGGATAGAGCAAAACCAAGGAGCTCAACCGATGTTCCACGTTGTATATTACTCATCGTAAATTACATACAAAACAGCATTAAAATAAAACATCAGGTCTATTTACGACTTTAAATTGTCAACCTACGAAACGTAAAAATTTAGGGGCAAGCGAACGAAGATAAATTTACGAACCCTTTCCCTGATTAGGCAGCCATACTTCATGGTCAAATCATAGACACCGCCATCTATCGGGGGTAAATGAATATTGCTGCACACTGTTTAGCACAAGCTTCTTCTGTTCTACGCGCTCAATCCTTTCCGCTGTGTGCCATGAAAATATGCTTAAAAAGCGACGAGGGAATTTCAATTAATCGTGGCCCACACTGCTCCACGATCCACGGTAACTAGAAGGTCCCGATTGAATAATGTGATACAAGAGCCAGCTCATGAATATGTGCGAAAAGGCAACTATTTACATCTAATGACCAACAGAAAGCAGGACATACGTAGTACTTTCTGCACATTTTTGTGGCAATAAAATGTAACAATTGATTTATTATAAAACGTGCCGCAAGATAACATCTTTACGCTTCTCCAAAAGGACACAATTGTTATTAAATAAAGCAATATGTACGCAGAAATTCCAATGCTACGATGTCCTTTTGATGTGAGGAATATGCTATAATTACTCCATGGAGGAGTCCTTCTTGAGAAGCTAACTCTTCCTTAGATAGTCAAGAAATTCCCCACATTCATTACGGAGTTTGCAAGTTTCCTCCACCTATCCCTATCTGGAGCCAGATCGATTCAGACTATGTACCCTATCCCATTTCCTGAAGATTTGGGCACTACAGATATACATCCATGCCTTTGCAGGGATATGTAGTCCCACAGCGATTCTCGAATTTCCCTTTCCTGGTGAATCAATCCATGGGCACATAGAGAAAATGAAGCGATGTAGTTGGCAATAAGGCCACCGCCTGCTTTAGTTGGAATGAAGTTGTGTTTCATGTGATCTGTTTTCGGCTTGTAGGCTGTTGTGTGTATTGTTGCTGTGAATGAAAGATGTGAAATGGAACGATAATGAGGCTAAATTGTATACTTATTTATTTTCTTCCTGTTTAAGAGGGTTGCTTAGGAAGTTGGGAAGTATTGAATATAATTTTTATTTTATAAACAGATTAGCGTAAGTAATTCAGTCTTGAATATGCAGTAGTTCATTGTACTGTTGTAGGTGGTCCAAATAGTTTTTTGAAATTATTGTGTGCCCTTTTGGAATGTGATACAAATTATACGTTGTGTGTAGTCGCGTGTTAGTCTTTGTACTTGACAACAGTTTAATGCATAAAACGAACTAGTGCGTGGTTGGAAGTAGGAAACCAGAGCAATAGCAATGACGTGCTGAAAACTGAGTGGTATATTGTGTGTTTGGGCGAAGTGGTGATATACTACTTGGAAACAACATATCAGTAGAGTAGTCAAATAATTTGTTAAGATTTGGTTTAGGCGACCCGTGGGTGTGGTAAAAATTTATCGTCGCTTCGGAGGAACAAATTGCCTCCATCTTTAGGATATAAGAGTCTTTGACGTAGGAAATTGATGAATTTCTACCACACTACACAGCGTCACCTCCCAGAAGGCGTGATTTTTAATTACTGCTATGAGAACTTACCATCTCACATATAATGTGTTGCTTGATATGAATTTTATTGTGTTTATCAGGTATGAAAAAACACTTAGATGTACGTACCCCCATCATGAAGGTTGGGATTTAGTTATGGTTAACAGCTCATTTTAACAAACTATTGCAACATAGTAAGATGAGTGATAATCTAAAGTGCCTCATATATTGGAGTGTCACAGTCTTTAAATAACAGCCACTCTTTTTAGACTGCAGCTATTTTTATGTAATTATTTTGCACTTGGTATGCTACTTAAACTTCCCATTCTTGCTTCCATCCTACTTTCCTAGTTGCCATTCCCAGCACCTTCACTTACCTTAGCTTCAGTCTGCACCTGCATTTAGAAGTAAAACTTTTACCAGTACATCAATATCTTCCTAACCAGAAGTGTGCTTGAAGACACCAACACAGTTACTGTGAAAAATAAGTTCGTGAAATAACAAAATGCACCTATCCAGATGTGCAGAATTCAGCTTTGTGACCTTAAACACTGAAGAAATGAGTGGGAAATGGAGTCCCATAGCTCAGACCTGAACTGTGCAAACCTACTGAATACAGATTATGGCATGTCACAATGTTAATATGAATTGAAATGCAACAAATCCGAGAACCTGAGCACATCCCAACTTCTCAAAATAATGGGCACTTTTATACATAACCAGAGAGCAGTAACTTATTAGAAATGTGTTACGTACAAACATTAAAAGATTTACAGAAAACTTAGTTCCATTTTCAACTCATTATTCAGTTTCTGATGGAAATTCCTAAATAATGGTTAATCCATTTCAGCAGCACAATTTAGACTTGGGTATTTTGTAGATTTCATACATGGCTTTGGACAGCAGAACTGTATGATGACAGCTGAACTTGTTTCCCAAATGTATTGTAATAATATTACTTGCCAGAGAGTTAGTCATGACAACCTAATTTTCATACAGATATTGTATGATGAATACCCTCTCTGCATGGCCAGCAGGGATTTGGAAGGGGATCTTGACATAGAAAATTATCTGGGAGAAACTGTAAAATACAGTTCATATCTTTCCTGTGCCAACATATTTACCTTAACAGAACCAGTTGTAACTCAGTGTTTAATGCACGAGTTCTGTGGGATAATAACCCCAGAGTAGTGGGTTTGCTAACCATAGTTGCACTTTAACCATTGGAAACTTTTTAATCTGGCATTTTAAATCACGTTGACCTATATGATGAGTTTTAAGTAATAATTATGTGCACCATCTCTAGGCATGCAATGTCAGCTCCAAAAGATCGTCACTCGTATGATCGTGACAGTAGTAGTGACACGGAGGATTACCACGATTCTGATGACAGGAGGAGAAGGGTCTATCATAAGAATAGGATGAGGTAAGGGAGAAAATTTATATGCAAGGTGCTCACTTGTGGTTCTGGGGGGTAATGGCCCTCTCATCAAGTTATGTGTGCCATTCTTCTGTGGGCCAAGTGGGCGATGTATAGACATGTAAGCTTAGTTTTTTGGGATGTGATGCCATATAATTTGCTGTATAGGCAGCAAGTTCCTCCATCGTCGGGTACAAGAGTGTGCCATATGAGAAAAGCAGGGTACAGGTTTAGGGAAGGGAGGACTGTGAGTGAACTAGTGACATGTATGAGTGCCAATAATTTTGAGAGGGAAAGAGGCAAAAACTTTTTGATGAAGACAGGAGGTGAGAATATCAGAGCAGTATATGTGTCTCTTTTCCTTTGAGTAATCTTTAGTTCATAAGAGGGAAACAGTCTGACATTGGCTTGCTTACAGCACTGATCCTGTCATTTCACATGCCTGAACCTTCCCTTTCCCAAATGGTTTACACTTTTACTCAGTTGAAAATGGTAGGTTTCTGTGAAAATCTGTAGGTGCCTAACAAATTACATGGCATCACATCTTCATTATGCATAGGTAATATTTACTTACTTAACTCCATGGTGCAGAGTCCTTCTTGAGAAGCTAACTGGTTTGCAGCCAGTCAAGAAATTCCCTGCATTTCATGGAACCCGAAAGTTTATTACCGCACTCAAAGCGTCCGCCACCTGTCTCTATCCTGGGCCAGCCCAATCCAGTCCATATACACACATCCCATCTCCTGGACATCCATCCTAATATTATCCACCCATCTACGCCTAGGTCTCCCCAGTGGTTTCTTTCCATCCAGTTTCCCCACCAAGACCCTATACACCCCCCTCTCCTCACCCATACATGCCACATACCCAGCCCATCTCATAATGGCATATGTGTATGCATCAAATTTATGTTATGAATGAGTTCTAATCCTTTTTGACATAAATTAACTTTTTTTTTAATTCATAAAATTCTTTATGTAATTTAGCCAAATCATCTGCAGTTAATGTTAAAAATTTGTAATTAATTACATTAAAAATAAAATATCAAAAACTTTACTTCTTGTGCCACCTACATGTTGTTATATTTCAATCCTCCATTTGTAGGCACAAACACTATTTTATTTTTCCTTGGTGATAGTGTTTATGCCTACAAATGAAGGATTAACCCTTTGACGCCTAACGACTCCTATAGTGGTTTTACCCTACCGCTAACCTCTAAATGTTACATTTTATATATTTATTCATCAAATATAGATACTGAATATTTTAAACACGGTATATACTGTCCGTTTCTTTCTCTTCAAAATGCAGTTTGTTTCATAATTCTAACGTATTTGGTTCCTGTTTTATTCACATTTTATATACAGG
>Ga0123357_10008790_pt1 | contig 12669 bp, 7 predicted proteins | sample TergutEmb28metaG_FD_89873 | JGI IMG/M metagenome (GOLD analysis project Ga0123357, IMG submission 89873) | Embiratermes neotenicus P4 segment gut microbial communities from Petit-Saut dam, French Guiana - Emb289 P4 | ecosystem: Host-associated > Arthropoda: Insects > Digestive system > Gut ... | reverse complement strand
TAATAAAGCTAGTGACAACAATGTAATTTGTTCCTTTTTGGGTAATTCCCCGGCGTCTGAGTTCTAATTACCGACGTTTCGGAACTCACTATCGGTTCCATCTTCATAGGCAGGTGAATGAAGTAATGAAGTAATTACCCAAAAAGGAACAAATTACATTTAGAACACGGCGAAAGCTTAAAAACAAAAAGTGACATCAAGTTGGTCTCTCTCTACTCAACTATCAAGATGATGCACTGTCCTATAAACATAATATAAACCAGTCACTTTGGCTAATTGGAAATTTGTTCTGTTGAAGGCATTCCTTCACTGCTTGAATTTGAAATGCCGGATTGTTTTTAAAGGAAACATTGTAGTGTAAGACTGAGACAGCAGACTTTCTGATAGTATTCGTATCATTCGCTGTGTTTATCAGGCCACGCCCGTTACCTCAATCTTGTTCCACGGTAGCCTACGTTCCACGAAATTCACTGCGGTATGAAAGGTTACGTCTGAAGTGTGAGGTAGACGGAGCCGCTACCCGAAGGCGGGTGATCCGAAGGTACTGTGGTATGGCATGTAGGTTTAAATTGCCTTCTGTCTACCTTGCATAGCATTAACTACAAAACCGATCTCTTTAGAGACAGAAACTTCACAACAGGTTAGGTCTGAGGCCAACCCAATTGTGGCAAGGTGGATGTTGGTGTCTCCAATTGAGTTAATCCAATCTGTATACCCTTCTGGTGGCCTTTGTTTTGATACCGGCGGAGTGGAAATGTGTTTGCGATAATGATGGGCCTATGAGAAGTTAGCAACAACACGTATTGCCCTTGTGTCACGGAAATAGCTTATGCAAATTACTTCGATTTCCCCCTGTCAGTGTCATTCCACCAGTGCTCCATACTCGTGTTTCGTCATCAGACTCTACACAATCTTAACAACTGACAGCATCGGTAAATAAAACACTCCTTTCTTTTCTCTCTTTTTTCTGTCTGCACACACACAATTATGGCGAGAAGCCAAAGTTCAAATTTAGACTGAGTGACGAAGCTTTTCATTCGGTGACTGCGTTGTAGAAGTAAATAAAATGCAGCTAAGAACTACGTTATTGAATTTATTACGCCCGTATCTTCGGTAGTTTGTTGTAGCAGTAATGCTATAGAATTATATTCGGAAGGTACGCTTTGCGCATTGCAGCCCAATCCTCGACCATTTTTAATGGGGTGCTCATTTACATTTTCTGTCTCTTCACCCGAATTTAAAGGTCAAACATCCACAGCTGCCATAACATATTACTTCAATTCCACTTATCTTTATACATTTCTAAAGTTTAACTGGTTGTGTGGTTAAGTACCGCATAATGGAATTGAATCGTCATGCATTCTGTGCTCGGAAGTAGGTGGACAAGACAGTAAACTGAAAGCCAGTTTAAACTTGGCGAGAGATTCCAGTCTATATGCGAAGCTGGTCTAGATGAGTCTCACAGTCTGACTAGGTGTGGTGACAAGCAGCAGAATCCTGCATCTGTCGGGTGTCGTTCTCTGGTCTTTCATCACTCAGTCAGTCCTTGAGCTAGTGAGATGCTCCTGATCATATATACTAATACCTATATTTACGGTATATTTTTTTGCTGCCACGCGGTAGAAAGTGGATTGGCATCATTGTTTTAAGTATATTTAGCAGAGCCTATGTTTAGATATTTATATTTTCTTCTTTTTCAGTTTTTGGATATGTTTTGTTAATCTCCTAGTTTATGCGCTATTATTTGGCAGGGTGGCAGTGAAATACGAATGCAAATACGAAATAAAATGCACTGTTCTGGGCGCCATTCCATTGCAGATTGCCTTGTGTAGTTCACATTAGAAGACAGGCTTCTGACACCTTCATACTCGCCGTGTGTCAGTTCACCACGTATACCAATACTCGAAACACCTGGCAAATATGAAAGAGAATTGATGTCAATAACAAGCCGCTTGAAGCCACCAAACATTTTCCCTTTTTAAATTTTCTGCTATAAATGTTACCAGTCGACCGCCCGTGTGAGCTTCTGAAGAGAAAGCGACGTACAGTCTTTTAACAGAGGGCACTGAAAATTAGTGTAATTAACACAACGTTGTATTTCGCACAATGTAAAATAATAACAGCCAGCTTTCTGTTTGACGTTAACAACATATAAAGTACTGCAGCTATACATGTTTATGTAAACTTTTGTATAGGTACTGGTAATAACATCGGTTTTAATTTAAAGTGTGACGTCAGTGCCAATCTTTGAGAGAAGGTCTGGAAAATATTAAAAGATTCTGTAGGCCAAATAATCCAAATATGATGCACAAAAGAGTTAACAATAATGACGACGACGGTAAAATGATAAAAATAACAATTCGCTTGGTAGCTATTAACTAGGAGATTCTGAAGGGAACCAGGCATCGGAGGATAGTCCGAGATGTTATTAATGAACATGTGGCCTGCCTACATCTAAGGACAATTAGCGAGGAAGTGAGGATTGAGTCTGCTGCTTCCTGGAATGTTGTGTCCTGTACGCTGGTAGAAATTTACTGGCCTTTCCGAGGACTTTACTGTCTTTAACTCATTTGAGATAAATTTTACCTGCAGGTAAAGGCAGAAAGTTCCTTCGAATCTTTGGTAAATTGCCACCACATTGTGCGACTTACTAGTTTCGTAGATGAGTTTTTATGTCATGAAGGTGGAAGCAGTAAGTTCCACCGAAACCGTAAATTTCGACCATATTATACATCTCCATATTCTTGATGGGTGGATCCCTCTTCTGAAAATGGAGGCTGTAAATCTCTTCGTTACGTTGGCAAATGTCTACCACGTACACTACGTCACATCTCTGAAGATAGCTTCTTTGTAGCCATTGCCTCGACAAATACCCAAATCTCTCACAGTGATATCGTGTTTTATGCTGAAGGTATTGCTGTTCCTTGAACAATTCAGCTGGCATGTTGGCTGAAATTCCTGCTGTCTGCATACCAAACGATTGAGCCTTAACCTACTTTCCCTCTGTTCAAGTTTCTCAGGCAAGTATATGTCTGCGTTCTCTTTCTAAAATCCATCACTTCTCTAAGGCCCCTCTTCAGTGATCAGCCTCCAAAATTATACGCCGGATCCACTGCTGGACCGAGTATGCCGTCAGCAGGAAATCTAACAACAACTGATAATGAGCCCCCAAATCGGTTTGCCAATAGTGACGTGAAATATTGCAGGGGGCAGGCAGCAAGTGGTTGGAAATTGAAACACTCTCCCCTGTCCTGTATCTGCATGCTCTACAGGTCATTGAAGTATGTCGAGCCATTACAGAGAGCTTAATGGGACTGGCTGGCTAACCTGAAGTTTCTCCTTCATTGGTACGAGTTTCGAATACTAAGGCTTAATATCGAAAATTCCCTCGACATATTCGTGCCGTTGTCCCGAGCGGACTGACTGCTAGAGCACCGGACTTCGAGACGGGGTCATCTGGTGGTATTCCATAGCACTTCTCTACTTTTCATCCAGAGCTATTACGTCTGACGCAGAGAAACCAGACGTAAGCCAGGAGTAAGAATCTGAACGCAGTATGCCGCAGTTTATGATTAGCGAACACTGGACGGGATATACCGGGGCCGGCGAGCCTGTGGCACTAGGAAAGTTTTCCTTGGCTCGCGGCATTCACTGTTGTCCCATTTCTTTTACTTCTTTTGCCCGACCAGCGCCTCCATATTGTGAAAATGTCTGTATATATACATACCTGACTGCGTAGAGATTGTATATGAATTACCGTTCTGCCAAATAATACCGCGAGTGAAACGTTTTTACACAACTGGGGAGCTGTGGGAAGGGTTGACTGGATATTTATCATTGGGGCGCCGGCCTGGCGGTGACTGGGCCAATACGTGACAATGGAAGTAGTAGCAGCCACAGTTACTCACTTACTCCATGGTGCAGAGTCCTTCTTGAAAAGCTAACTGGTTTGCTGCTAGTCAAGAAATCCCCGCATTTCACGGAACCCGAACGTTCATTACCGCACTCACAAGCGTCCGCCACCTGTCTCTATCTTGGGCCAGCCCTATCCAGTCCATACACCAACATCCCACCTCCTGGAGATCCGTCCTAATATTATCCACCCATCTACGCCTAGGTCTCCCCTATGGTCTCTTTCCCTCTGGAGTAGCCACAGTTACTGTAACATTTTCTTCCTTATCGCATTCCTCGAGGAGGCCTTTATCTGTAATATAATTATTATACTGTGCGTTAATTATATAACTATAATATGCAAGAATGTTAATGCAGTAATTAATAATAATTATGAAAGACTCCAAGACCTTATTTTGTTCCTCAGAATTCCTGTCGGTACGCGAAAGGACTTATTCGAAATTTACAGACAGTTTGGGCACGCGTCCTCAAAAAGTTCGCCAGCCCTGGGATGTCCTATCATGGATGAGAGTTTCCGTGCATGGCTGATAAATTGTGTTACGGCTTCCGCCCCAGGGAAACCAGATGTGAAGCGGGACCAGGTAGCCGGACACTTTGAATCTGTTTTTGTAACTTTACTGTGGCGAGTGACACGAAGTTTTTCTGCCTTTAGTGCCTCGGTATGGTTCCACAGCTGTGTCAAGCCTGGACGTCCGATAAACGATTGGAACGAGTCGGGTGCAACACTGAGTTAGCCGGTTGAGTTGACTTAAATGTACTGTGGTCTGTTGCCTGGAGTCTTGACGTAGAATCCCTCAAGTTTGTGTGCATTTTTACAAAAACGGCGATTTATAATCAATTTTAGCTCACGTGTGGAAAATTCCAGATAAAATTCGTCACTTTTTCAGAGCAGGTTGAATTATTGTTACTTACAATTCCTCTGATCACTTTTGTATGTTGACCTTCATCTGCCGATTGTCTAGAAACTATGGGAGCCTCAACATGCTAGGGCCCTAGGACCTGTCCAGACCGTTGTAGGGATTGCTTTACCTTTTACCTTTAACCTCTACCTTTATACGAGAAGCTGTTATAGGAATGCAAAGTGAAGAGAGGTAAGGGGAAGAATATTACCTCTCTCCATATGAGGGCATATGGCGGGATGCAGGTTTACCTCCACTTACCCTTAACCTCTGCATTAGACGGAGGAAAGTTGTCAGCTTCACGCCCCGGTTGCTTTGCCCTTGGCTGTAGCCCCAGGTAAAATGCAAGTTTGGACGCGTTGGATAATAAAAATTATTTTTTCTCTGCCGGTCATCCAACATGTAGCCTGTAACCTTGCCACTACGAGCTACGGGCTTGACGACCGAGGAATCTGCGTTCGATTCCCTGCAGGTCACATTTCTTACTAACACTTCCTGTAAATGCATATATATATATATATATATATGTGTGTATATATATGCGTGGTTCGCGAATTTGGCAGTAGTGTCTTGAAAGGCTTGAATAAGGAATAGCGAATAAGAATCACGATGGACATGATTTATGTTCGAAATTTTATGTGTTGTTTTACATGTAAATATAGAGGTCCTGCGATGGGCTGGTCCTACACAAAGAGTTTTACGAAATGTCTGATAATTCATAACTTAAGCGTTAATTCTGAATCCAAATAGGTCAAACCCATCAAAAATAAAGGTGAAGAATCTGTTCTCAAGACAAATAATACAACACACACACACACACACAAACACACAGAGCAAAATGCGGCCTGTACTACCAGTCAGGGTTTGTCCTTCAACGACATCCGTGAGGTAAATAACAGAAGCAGCGAAGCCATTATAACACTCACCTAGAATCCCCAGCCTGTAGTTGATGGTGACCACCACTACACCACCATAGCTTGCCAGGACGCTGCCGTCGTACGGGTTCCCAGAATTCCACTCGTATGATTCCCCGTGCACGTAAACCAGCACAGGGTAACGGCTCAGGCCACCACTCTCCCGAGTGCCCGCTGTGGACAAAACCAACAACAATCAAAAACCAATACCATTGGAATCAGAAAGTTTGGCTTCCCTTTTCTGCTGTGTCTGCATGAGCACCTCACTCGTGTTGAATCGGAATTCTTCCTTGTTTCTTTTTTTTTAATTAAATTCTATTGTAGAAATCTTCGTCAGATCTGGTAGTCGTCCAGATGGTTAAGAAATTGTGTGAATAAAATAGACTTTCTTTTCTGCGGAATGTTTTTAAAAGATGAAGCTGTTGCAATAAATATACTTTTGAAACAAAACACAGATTACAGGGATCTCTATCTGTAACTTATTTAAAGACGCTACTAGTGTCACGAGTTATATAGTGCCAAGTTCTAGGGTATTAGGTGAATAAGGAATTGGAGGGGAAGTGGAGGGAATTCATGATAGCCTGATTAGAGGCAGTGTCCCGGAATTTGCCTGAGGGACTGAGAGAAAGACAGAAAACCTTACTCGGGGTACTTAATGTCCAGACCGAGGATCGAAGTGGATATCTCCACAATAGAAACCAGAAGCGTTATGGCGTGAGTCCACGTACTTGGTCGACTGTAGACGTAATTTTCCATTTCCAGTAGAGCAGTAAATTAGTGCAAAATACGTACTTCATAACCAGTTTTGAATGCGTTTATAGGGCCTAATATTATGACACATTTCTTGCGACTAAGTTATCCTCAATGCTCAGTTCTATAGACGAAAATTTCCTAAGAAAATATTTGTAATTTCATTGTATACGTCACACTCAAACCTACAGGGTACCATACTGAATAAGGATTGTGTTTTTTCCACCTCGCAAATTCGCACACTGATCATACCGTATTTCTGACAAAATGTAATGCAAGAGTAGGAAAATCTGTTTAAATCTATTGGCTCACATCGCGAGTCACTGTCAATCAAGTAGTTCCATCTGATGTTCAGTTGCCGGACGGATGAACATCATGTACGTACGTAGTAAGATTCCGAAGTAGGAAAAAGAGTGCGTAGTTAAATATAAAGTATGATTATTAGATTTTTAATTTATATTATCTTTCAGACAGAAATATTGGAATATGATATGTGTTATTCTGGATTATGGCTTCCATTTCCTGAGTTTATGATGCTTGTTATTTGAAAACGACTTCTTCGTTTGCGTCAAATTTCTGTGCCCGCAGCAAGAGCATGTTTATTGAACAAGTCGATAAATTCGAAGGACGGGAAGAGAAGTGATCACATGCCTGCGTAACTGGAATACTGCAGGAGAAAAAAGAATTAAATTTGAAAAATGAAAAGGTTGCGTAAACAAAACAGGCTGCACGAAGAATTTAGCTATTAACTTAATTACGTATAGGTCTGCAACTTACTATGAGGGGCAGAGTTCGTTCTGAAAACCTGCAAATCTCTTGGCTGGTAAATGAATTTTTCACCTTTCATACTCTGTGTACAACAGCACATCCATCACTTGTCCTTATCGTGGACCAGATAAATCCAGTCCATACCCCCACTCTTTTCATGCCTGTAAGATCTATGTTATGCACGTAGAATACTTTACACAGACACTATCGTTCATTGAGAAGAATGCTTCTCGAGAAAATGATAGCTGTTCAGCTGGTAAATAAATTCCCTACCTGTTACGAAATGCGAATGTTTAATGAAGCTTACACAAACAACGCTCTTTTGGTTACTATACTGAGGTAGGTGAATCAGTTCTACTTAATCAGCTGCTATATCGATATGCTTATATATATATATATATATATATATATATATATATATCATGTTGCCCGCATACGGACCAAATTTTGCCGAAGTTGCTCCTACCATATCAGAGTTGGGCAGGCCTGGCTTAGACCATATCATGTCACGTATAGTGTATGCGGGTTGAATGAGTAGCTTAAACCAATGTTTCCCAAAACTTTTTGCTCGCGGACCCCTCTTGGCTTCGAAAATAACCAAGAATCCTCATGTCCATGCTGACGTATATAAAGAGTGTCCGGATGAGTGGTACCTAAAATTAAAAATCTGTATCTTGGAAGTGATTTTAGATTGTTACGAATACATACCAATAACATACTTATTAGTGCATTGCATGATTTTACCTTAATTACTGAGTGTCCCTGGTTTCGTTGTACAGGAGTTTCTTAATTAGATATTTTAAAATATCGCCAATTAAAGAAGTTCTGTTATTTTAACAAACGTCAAACTTCAAAGTAGCAACCATTACTGAAATGTATATACAGTATGTATATACATTATATATATATATATTTCAGTAATTCAGGGATCCGTATATATATATATATATACACGGATGTATGGATCCCTGGGAAGTGGTCGCGGATGCCTTGGGATCTGCGGAGCACACTTGGGAACCGCTGGTTTAGACTTTACTGTTGCCACGTACAGCGTATACTGGTTGACTAAATAGCTTAGACCTCAGCCCGTAGTAGGTTAGATCTGTGTCCTTGTTTTGTTTTATCCTTTCCTGTTCATCAGATGCAGTACAGTGGATTTCCGTATGCTGCAGTTTATCCTTGTCAACTGTCAGACCCCGCCCATTACATTTGATTAGGCCGGAATCACTCGTGTTTCGAAAACCGTGTTACAAGTAACGACAAGCTATTGCAGTAGGGGGTTTGTGTACTCGGGGTCAGGGTTTAAGAGGGGGTTTCCTGTGAGTGGCTGTTAGTGGAGGGAGTTTGGTTGTAGTGTGGGTGTGTTAGTGTGCGCTGGTGATAAATCTGTTTGCCTCTGAAACGTAAACATATTTGCTTCTGATTGCCGGATTTCTCTTCTTTTGTACGATGAGTTCCACCGCAATGCCCAGTTAGCAAGATTTAACTCTACCCTTGAATGGCGTATAAGCCAATTCAAATTACTGAGGAATAAATCGAGTCGCTGATTTTATGTTTCTTTATGTTGTAGTAGAGTTTATTTTTCTTTCTCTAACATGTCAGAACTGTACATCAAATAAGTGTTTCTTTTCGGTTTTGCTTCTTTCTTTCTATTTATAATTGCAAATGTTTCTAATGCTGGCTGTATATTAGTCGCAGAACTAACTTGAAAATCGCCCGCACATGATTGCCCCTGAGAGGCGTGAATTTTCTCCTTTCTTTCGAAAACTGTGATCCTGGTTTCGAATCACACTTTGGTCATAATTTATTCTGTCTATGCCATGTTTTCATACTGTTCTGTGTAGGTGGAGGCCTTGCGATGGACAGCTTCCTATCATCTGTCTAAAACAGGCTTGCTCAACTGTTTTGTATGGTGCGGGAAACTTCGACAACATTTAGTCTCCATGCAGGCAAAATGAGGTTCAATATACGAAATTAAGAATGAATAAGTTTGTTTGTATTTACATGTATAATTTTGCAGTTGTATTTTTCTGTACGTCATAAACAGAAAAATAATAGTGATACTAATAGTAAAAGTACATAAGACATGACATTCACAACGTAGGCTATAGTGTCGCTATTTTTGCACATTTTTGTTGAATGGAGTGGTAATATAATGTATGTCTCCATAAATAAACAGTTCATAATTTTCGAAATTGCTTCGATATTTTCTCTCTGCGTTTCCAGGGAAAGAGTTAAAATATGTTTTCTCATTCCAAATGTTTCTGCGGGCAACATAAAGCTGTTTGCGCGCGAGCTGCGGCTTGAGCGGTCTCGCTCTAAAAGATGCATATTCTCAGCATTAATTCTAAACAGTAACAAACCAGGTCTCCTGAGCCCCGTTTCTTTTTAGGACTGAAGAACTCTGAATATTATATTGTGCCTTCGTAAGATCGTGGCTCAGAATGAAGCATTTGATTACGTCTGTGAAGGAGAAGTTCTGCTAAGGTCCTAGAGAAAGTTTGTTTCTGAAGTTGGCATGACAGCAAAGGTATCGGTCGAAGCTTTGCTATTCAGAAGCCCTCGTTGTTGTGGTAATGTAAACGGGGTTGTTTTCACAATATGATTGTCTGTAAAGTGGAAGAGAATGAACAACCTACAAGTGCATTAAAAATTTGGCACGATTTTTAAGCGACATCTAATAAATAACTGACCAATTAAATAAAAGAATTGTATTCCTATAGACACTATAATACCCAGTAGTGTGTCTTCTATGCAAACATTGCAACAGCTTTGTCATTATTAGACGCATTATTAGAAACCTTTTTCGAAATCCGCTCTAGTGTTGCCAGCACACTGCTGGCTATGTATAAGCGATTCAAATTACACACTCAAGTATTTTTTAGTTTGGTAAGAAGGCTAACGTGATAATTGCGAAGAACAGTGGTGGTCAATTTCTTGAAGTGACGTGTGGAAAAATGCATTTTCACGATGTATAATACAAGTTCGTTACATAAAATGTCCTTGTTTAGCCAAAGTTTCGAGTTACGACAAATGTGTTGATGTAATGTTTCCGAAATTTAAAACTGCGTTCACTGTCTGGTACTTCTGTTTGTTATAACGCAGTTTAACCTGAGACATTTGAAAAATTTTTAAAGGCACGAACAAAAGAACGAACAGGAAAGAAAGAAAGAAAGGAAGAAAGAAAAAAGAAATAAAGAAGGAAAGAAAATAAATGAATGTATGAAAGTAAATATGGTTACGTCATTTGCAATCTTTTTCTTGGCTTCAGACGTCACAGTATGCGATGTTTCTGTTTGCTGGAACATCCAAGCTTCGTCACTAACAATATTTATTTGCACCTAAAGACTGGGATATTTCAGTATTGTATAATATCGGCTTTTTGGATTGAACCGTGTGGTGGTTGAAGTTCTTTCGAAGCGGCGGCCGTAGCAGTTCTCTTTTCACAATGAAGATGGCTACTTGAATGTCACCGAAATGTTGCAAGAACTTCAGCACATGGTGGAACCCGAGAAAGAGGAACTTACGCATCAACTAAAGGTTGCGAAAACCTACGGACGGTATTTCGGTAATGGTCTCGAAAGTTCTAAGAAAGTTTCTTTTCTCTTTGTTTTAGACAGGCAAATGTATACGCCACTAAAATTTACTGTACCTAAGAAAATCCAAAGATTTGTTTCTCACAGAACTGCTAAAACAATACAGAACGCCTGATCACACACGCAGCCCTTTACCAGTTTTGATGTAAAAAATTATAACCCCATTTGTTTATCAGGCCTCGTAGACCGGGAGAAGAGTCAAAATCCTGAAAGGTAAATTTTAAACAGGGTATTGTCAAAGGAAAGGGTTTTCTCATTGCCAAACATTTTTGCAGGAAATAGGTCTATGTGGATGTGGTATGTGGTGGCAGATAGTCTATTGGAGCGAAAAGGGAACAAGAAGGGGTTTGTGATTCTAAATTTACGATATCGTATCTTTCACTGCAGTTCATTTTGATGTGCTACGGAATCTGGTTTCATATAGCTACGAAGCACTTGGGTTACCAAAGTAAAATAAACTGCCCATAAAATGACGTCCTGTTGTCTACAAGACATTTCGTTTGGCTGGGGTTTGCAGTACTGCAAGCTGTTTTCCCCTTACTACGTATGTTTACGGAACACGCAAAGTATTAAAAGTAAGGTATCACTCAATGTGTCCATCAACAATCTCAAGTAAGACAAGTTGCAGCATTTTCCACGTTGTGTATTCAGGTTTTAAAATATTTATTGCAGACGATAAGGCATAAACAAAAGATAGTTTGCAAATAACTTTTAAGCAAGTAAAATAACCAAACAACAAATCCAAAGTGACGAAATATAGGCGAAAATGGTGAGTACTCCTCACCCAATATTTTTCGGGTTATCAAATCGAGAAGAATGGGATGGGCTGGGCGTGTAGCACGAATGGGGGAGGTGTATAGAGAGTTTTGGTGGGGAAACCTGAAGGAAGGAGACTATTTGGAAGACCCAGATGTAGATGGGAGGATAATATTAAGATGGATCTTCAGTAAGTGGGCTGTGGGGGTATGGTCTGGATCAAGCTAGCTCAGAATATGGACAGGTGGTGGGCACTTGTGAATGTCGTAATGAAACTAATGGTTCCGTGAAATGCGGGGAATTTCTTGACTAGCTGCAAACCAGTTAGCTTCTCAAGAAAGACTGTGCTCCATGGAGTAAGTAAGTAAGTAAGTAAGTAAGTACGTAAGTAAGTAAGTAAGTAAATAAACAAATAAGTAACAATAATACGTAAATCAGAGTGGCTTCGATATATCGGACAGATTTTGAGTATATTTTACACATCTCAACTCACACAAAGCATTGTGATTAATAGGCAATTAAAAAATAAAATAAGGACAGATACAGTAAGCAACTAAGTAACTGACTGCCTAATGCATGGTGCCGAGTCTTTTTTGAGAAACTAATTCCCGCAGCTGGTACAAACTCCTTGCCTCTTGCAGAATCGAAAGGTTCATTGCTGTGTTTACAAAGCCATATCAATCCATTTCACACTCCCACCAAGTTTTAATGTTGTTTTTCCATCTACGCCTTGGTCTTCCAAGAGTATCTTTTAATATCTGATGAAAACTATAAATACGTTAGTTCTGTCCAATGTGTTATATATCCAACTTATATTTGGTAAAGAGGAAAGGAACTAAGCCAGCATTGTACCAAGTTACGAACTTTAAATGTAAGTGAAGAACCGAAACAGGGTGTGTCCGAACAGGCAAATTTTGACCATCTGCAGGGGGGAAAACAATACAATAGCTAGTGAAACATACATGTGTATATATATATATATATATATATATATATATGAAAATTTTCTGTGGATATACAACAATTTCTTTCGCGAACTTTTTTATAGGTTCTAGGGTACACAATTACAAACTC
>Ga0123357_10008789_pt1 | contig 12669 bp, 8 predicted proteins | sample TergutEmb28metaG_FD_89873 | JGI IMG/M metagenome (GOLD analysis project Ga0123357, IMG submission 89873) | Embiratermes neotenicus P4 segment gut microbial communities from Petit-Saut dam, French Guiana - Emb289 P4 | ecosystem: Host-associated > Arthropoda: Insects > Digestive system > Gut ... | reverse complement strand
GATGTGTGGCAGAAGGGAACTAGAGGGTGGAGGGTGGGGGGGGGCAATACGCATGACAACACGCAACGACTTCGTCACCCTCATATGTGACGTCATCTACGGTCACGATCTTTTAGAGTTCGTATGGAAGTCAATGGGGGTAAAGCGGCCTGCGTGTGAGGCTGACCACTCACCTCATCTAGTGCCGAGATAAGGAGTGAGTGGAGCTACACCTCTGTTCCCCCTTTATGCTTTCATGACGGACACAGAGATAACTTCGTTGTCACAGCGATGAGTGTTCCAGTCGTGACTCTCACCCTGAAGATGAAGGCAAAACGAGGCATTACCGACCGGGACACAACATGGCTACCATGGCGTTTGGAATACAATGTTACGGGCTGCACAACCTGTACTCTGCATCGAGCACCACTACGGCGAATCGAAAAATGAGAAGGGACGGACATGTAGCATGCACTGGACGAAGGAACGTAAATACATTTGTGCAAGGGAAACTTGGAGGAACGATAAATGAACCAATGCGGGATATTGTGAATACGGTGATGAACCTTCCAGTTACGCAAAAAAAGGGACTTTCTTAACAAGCTACCCAAATGTTACAAGCGAATAATACCACGTGGTCAGCGGATGGTGCGTTTCGACGGTACTCACGGAACAGTAAGCGTTCCTTCACCCTCAAAGGCCCAGTGGTTACTGTATGTACCCCTCCTTCAACTTACAGAATTCTAAATTATGCCAACACGGCATATTTGTATGTTTTGTGTGGCTCTCAGAGCAAACAACGATTATTATAGCAATAATAATATTAATAAAATAATAATAATAATAATAATAATAATAATAATAATAGAACATAATTTCAGTGAATGTGGGGCGTAAAAATAAACGGGATACGAGTAACAACAGAGGCAACTGGAACCATTTCAAAATTACTCAGACAATACCCGAGCAAAAAACAGCCACATTGGGCACTGCACACTGCGGAAAGTGCTGATGTAAAAGTATAGAACATTCAACACGGTAAGTAACATTACATGTAGCACGGATTGTAAATACAGAACAGCTGCAACATTATATAGACTAGAAACACGGTTTGTTTCAGGCACAAAGGCGATTAATAATAATAATAATAATAATAAGGGCAGTTTCTCCCTGCACCCCACCTGACTCTGTACGTCTCACCACGTAATCATATGTCAAACGACCCCTGTCCCCTCAATTCGGATACCCTGTAAGAGCCAGTCATTAGAACAAACAATGTTAAGGCACCGTTTCAAGCCCAGCACCACTTGTACAACCCTCGTTCGGACGGTAACCACTAACCACGACCATCCACGGCAACCAGCCGAGAAAACATTCGATGCGACGCATTTTGCAGGAGCGCTGCTAAAACTGCGACTTAACGTGACATTTCACTGATGCACAAACTTGCTACCGAACTGTACGCTGTCAGCCCTGCCTCTAGTTCACACCAAGCCAACACCAGATAAGGAATTCAAAAACAGGGCGCATCGTATGTCTGCTGCAATGTTCTTAATTAGCTACATTTTAACAAACTGCATGTTTTTAATTAAATCTTTCGAAGATCGAGATTCATGTAGAGGATATTTAAACATTAAATTCCTACTGTACAGAAAAAACAGTTTCTGTTACAAACACCAACAGGTCACTCCTGTTTACGAACACAGACGACGCTTGCTGTCGGAATCACACGAGAATCACAAACAAACGGCAGTGGGCGGTGGGCACAAAATTTAACGTTACAGTATGAGGCACAGACATTTCCTGTTGTGCTTGGAAACTTCACACAACACGTCCATCCCCCCCCCCATTAAAAAAAAGGGAAACGCACCCGTTGTATGACAGCATTATTGTTGGCTGCTATCAGTGATCATCGTTGTGACTGCTTTGTACCACGTGACAGGACTCCCAACACGAAAATGCAAGGTCTGTCGCAACCCACAGCCTTCTCCTCAGTCGCTCGGTACGTTTCAAATTTCCAGTCACGTGTCTTGAAGATGTTCTGTCTGCTCTGTTTCCGTTATTGTGTTTAAGTGCGACGCTTTCCGTTTTAACTCCGAAATATGTCACTACGAAATAAAAACGGACAAGTCGTGAGCATGTTTAGACACTTAAAAGCCCAGTGGTCACTATATGTACCACCAGCATAACATTCAACAATTCTACGTTCTGTCCATAGTGTATTTATGTGTTTTGTGTGGATCTGAGAACAAACAGCGATTATTTCCCTATACAGCATTAACTGACTGGTTTTTATAACAGAGACGGGTGTTTACTGCGCGGTACGAGCTGATTTACGTGTAATTTATATTAACCCTTCAAAGCCAAGCGGTCACTACATGTACCACCAGTTTAACATTCTACGTTCTGTCCACACGGTGTATTTGTTTTGTGTGGATTTCATAACAAACAGCAATAACTTCCCTATACAACATTAACTGACTTGTTTTTATAACCGAGACGGAGTATGTTTACTGCGCGGTACGGACTGGGTCTTTATACATAATCGAGGTTAGCTATAAAATTTGTACAAGCAATTTACATACTGTGTCAGCCCTCCATCCACGTTACTGCACATGCACAGTCATCAATATGCTACAGGCGCCACAGCCACATTCACGTACCAAAGACTGCAGTATATTTTTTTACACGTAAACTCCGCGAAAGGTGTACTTTTCGTTTATCTAAAAAAAAAACACAATTTTTCAGCAGTTCGAAGGCGTTATAATGTACTTTGAACTAAGTAATACTAACATACGCAGAATGAGATCACAAAAGTGACAATATGACGTCCGTATCACCACACACTAGGCCGTAGCACACCTACTGTTATCGGAGAGATAACAGGGATGTATATAAGCGTATCACATGGCCGACCGCGGTGCTGACACTGCAATCCCCAACACAAACACAACCACGCCAGACGCCTGCCAAGGCGCAACTGACGAGCAGAGAACGCACTGCCAGATACCGCAGGAGACGGGCCAACATCAGGGGTGCGCTGCGGGGTCGGGAGACGGTAGGAGTGTGTGGGTGGGTGGGTGGGTGGGTGGGTGGAATACGGTAACACGAAATGTTGGGCGAAGAAATGTGTGATAGAAATCACTTGCGTAATTATTACACAACAGATGCACGTCAAAAGTTCCGGCACTTAGGACTCATAATCAGAAGCAGTACACAGTAAAGTCTGCGTCATTAACCCATCAGAGCCCAGTGTTCACTGTATGTACCACCAGTTTAACATTCAACAAATCTACGTTCTGCCCATAGAGTGTATTTATGTGTTTTGTGTGGATCTGAGAACAGCGTTTATTTCCCTATACAGAATTAACTGACTGGTTTTTATAACCGAGACGGAGTGTGTTTACTGCGCGGTACGGACTGAATCGTTTGGGGTTAATTTTGACAGTGAAGGTTAGTATCACCTGTCAGCCCGAAAACAAGTTGCACCATCATTTATTAAGACTCCAACATTATGGTGTCAATAAACACGCATCACTTACATAATTTCACTCAAAGAACCGGCCTTCTTCCACATGACGCCCACGTGCTATTCGAAATGTAACTCACATAATTAATATTCCATGTCCCCGTAGATTTTCATTCGGATTTCATGCCACAAGGTAAAGACACATTTGTCCGTATGCTTAAAGAGCGAAGCCCTGAGCACGCATTAAAGTGTGGGGGTATGGCTCCATACATTTTAACCTCGTCATTAGGTGCAGTTGAGCTGTCAGCTTCACATATCAGTACCCCGGTACCCCTTCCACAGACACTCAGGACGATGTGGTACGGACAGATGAGTTACCACTACCGGGAATCCAAACCGTAGGCCCTCATTACACTGAGCTACAGCGGTTCCATTGTGCCCCATTATGTCTTCTTCTATAACCTCAGGTAGCCGTATTAATTTACCGAACTGTACGAGTTCTGCACAAGGCACCAGTCCCCCACCCAGTATGTTCCCTCCTCTATAAGCAATTCACAGCTTATTGGAGTAGGCATATCCGGGACGATGTGCTGGGCAACACATATAGCATGTATGGAACAAAAGAAGAAACTATCTACAGTGTAATTTTGTGCCCAAATCTGAAGTGAAGGGACCACTGGAGTGACTCAGTCGCAGGCGAGATGGCATTAAAGTGGTGTTTGTGTTTTCATGTGCACGACACGTGGTTGGTTCTTGTGATCACACTGATGGAACTTGGGGTCGGGAGAGGTGAACAGCTTTAGGATGAGCTGAGCGAGAGGCAGTTTGCACAGTTCACAGCCCTCAACATCTTCTGACAAACCTGACCCAAGACGTCACTGATACTGGTGACAACTGCGAGCACGTCACACGTGTGCATAACCTACTTTAGACTGCATGTGTCCGTGATAAGCGGGTCCCTGTCAACACGACATGGCGCGCCTTCAGGTTGCGGAAGGAGGAACGGTCTCAATTATGGAGGGTGGCTGCGAATATATTGAATAAGCTGTCGTGGATAGCCGACAAGGAGTGGTGCTCCAGTTGGGGGGTTGGACGAGGTGCTGAAAACTTCTCGTCGTAAAAACTAACTTTGTTACGAAATATGAACACGAGCCTCGGGTCTGGACTGATCCTTTGGTACGACCTGAGGGTATGGGCTGGATCGAGCTGGCTCAGGATAGGGACAGGTGGCGGGCACTTGTGAATGCCATAATGAACTTTTGGGTTCCATAAAATAGGGGAATTTCTTGACTAGTTGAGAACCGGTTAGCTTCTCAAGAAGAACTCTGCTCCGTGAAGTACGTGGGTAAGTAAGATGGATTGTGTCAGTTTTGGGGTCATGTGGCGCCGAACAAGACGATCTTACGCACAGTCACGAGCTTCGTATTACACATGCATCACGCGGAAAGGACCATAAAGTTTTATTTAACCGTCTGAATACCGACTTCGACTGGAGTTTTATATGAAGACAGAATTCGTACCGCGCAGTAAACACTCTCCGTCTCTGTTATAAAAACCTGTCAGTTAATGCTGTATAGGGAACTAATCGCTGTTTGTTCTCAGATCCACACAAAACACACAAATTCACTGTGTGGGCAGAACGTAGAATTGTTGACTGTTATACTGGCGGTGCGTATAGTGACCACAAGGCCTTCAGAACTGTCATCAGAAGCCGTCCAGACGGATCCGACTCCCCCACACACCCGCAATCTGACCTCATTCCTTACTGTCGCGGTCCCGTTCAGCCCTGTCAGAACACGTAGGTACATCAACGCTAGTCTTTTTCGTTGTGACGCCGTGCTGTTTGGTAGAGAGCGAACAGTGTTTCGGAGATATCAGCTTTCTTCTACCAACCAGCAAGGCGTTACATCCGGCAAACTGTAACCTAGACACCCCCGGCCTCTACGGTACTTGAACTGCACCTCCATCACGAAGACCAGCCGGTTAATCTGATATTGGGAAACAACCGTCGTTTATTGTATCTTACAAAACTCACAAATACACTGTGTGGAAATGTAGTTTTATTACGCGAGTGGTACACAGAGTTACCACCGTACACCGGAGGGCTACATCTGTCTTTCTGATATTGCATTTCCGAGACCACGCACGCACGCACTGGGCTCTTGCGTACTGATGATATTTCCCTTTTGCTATTGTCTGTTAACACACAAAACACACCGTTACTTTCTAACACACGTGTTAATATTCTTTAAGGGTCAGTGGGCCGCATAAATAAGCGGTACAACAGCACCAGAACTGCTAACAGCTTGTCGCTGTCAACAATGTTCTTCCTCAAACACGATTAAAATACTTTCGCTTAGTCCGATCCAGAAATGGCCCTTCGAATCCAAGTTGTTTTCTCTGCTACAAAATTCTACGTTCTGCCCACACAGTGTATGTATGTGTTTATGTGGATCTCAGAACAAACAACAAATTATTTCCCTATACAGCATTAACTGACTGGTTTTTATAACAGAGATTTAACCCTTCAAAGCCCAGTGGTCACTGTACGTACCGCCAGTTTAACATTCAACAGTTCTACGTTCTGCCCACACAATGTATTTGTGTGTTTTGTGTGGATCTGAGAACAAACAGCAATTATTTCCCTATACAGCATTAACTGATTGGTTTTTATAACCCAGACGGGGTGTGTTTACTGCATGGTACGGACTGAATTTACGTGTAATGTATATTAACGCTTCAAAGCCCAGTGGTCACTATATGTACCACCAGTTTAACATTCAACAATTCTACGTTCTGCCCACACAGTGTATTTATGTGCTTTGTATGGATCTGAGAACAAACAGCGATTATTTCCCTATACAGCATTAAATGGTTGGTTGTTATAAAAGAGATGCAGTTTGTTTACGAATTGAATTCTTTGAACAGAAGCATCAAAGTGGCGAATTTCATAAGAAAAGTGTAAAAATTTCAGAGTGACAGATCACCTCGTAAATGAGCAGAATGTCGAAGTGGAAGAACATTTGATGAATGTGGAAGGCAGCAGCAGACGCCAACAAAGATGCTTAGCCCTGCTGACGACTGAACACCTCATAAAGCAAGTTCGGTGCTAGACTGATTGAGGGACACCGAAGACCGTGACGAATTACGCAGACCAATACGGATAAAATAAAATAAGCCACGACGATTTGCACCTATATCCTTCTTTGATCTGTCATCCAAATATAGTTATCTTATCTCATTCGGCAACACGTCGCTTTCTGGAGCCTGATGAATACAGTCCCTCTCGTCGCAAATATAATGCCCAGATTCAGTTTAATATTATCCATCCATCTACGTCTTCGTCTCCCATCACACATCTTTCCGTTCATGTTATGTGGCCAGAAACATGATGGGGTTGAGTTTGAACGAGTACGTTAAGACTGTGGCAATACAGGAGGTAAAAATGAGAAGAAAGATCTGACAGATAGAAGAGACTCAGTTAACGGAGTGGGCGAACAAAAAACTAGGGGCCGAGTTCACACGGCAGTTGTCAGTTCCTTCTTGGGTGTCGCTAGGATTAACCTCTGTGATAACGGCGTAAAATCGCGGTGGGTTAAGGTGGACGGCACACAATGCTTAATTTCTTAAAGGAAAGTGGTAACTATGCGTACCGTGTGTTTTAACATTCAAGAACTCTGTGTTCTACCGTACCGATCTTCCGTACGAGTCTCACAAGAAACAGCTACCATTTCCCTAACAGCATTAACTGACTGTCCGTCATGAACACGCAAGGTGTTCTCTGTGAGCTACGAACTGAGATTTCAGAACTTCTGGCTTCAGAGGGTGACTGATGTTGTTGCATGCTTGCATTTACGCCCAGCAGTCTAATGCGGAGTACCGAACGATTTTCAAACAGATTGTTCAAGTAACAGTTTGTTGTAGAGTACCAGTCCTTTCTAACGATCGCAATACAGTTCCCCGCATTCTCCAAATATCTGAAGATCCTCGGTTCAAGTCTGGACCCGAATACAGGTTATCCTGGGTTAATCACCGTTTTTTCTACTTCTCTCCAGGACAATTCGTGTACTACGTCACCAGTGCGCAACCACTAGACGCTACACATATGTCCGTCATCGTAATGGCCTATAAGGGACCGGAGGTACATCTCCACGATTTCTTAACCTCGAAACTTGATGCATATGAATGCTCAGATTCACGCCCCGGCCGTGTTCACCTGGAAGCAAATCTCCAATACCCACTGAGTGGGACACTTGGTGGCCCCAGAGTCGGTTAGGACGTTACGGAAAAGAGCCATATTTCTTGCGCATGTCGGGAATCGAACCACAGACCGTCCTCCAGTCACTACACCGACTGAGCTACCCTGACCCCTCAGTGGTAGTAATTAAGTTACTTCGTAACCTTAGCACTGTGCTTGTTTTCAGGCTTCCGCCAATGCCCCCTTCTGGGATATTAAGCAGCGTGTTGTAATTCCTTCCCGACGTTACGGGACAACTGTCGGGACCGATAAGTTGCCGCGAAACATCGGTGAGAAATTACAAGTGCACGCTGCGTAATAGCCCAGAAGAGATCAGTTCTCGTCATAATATTGTACATCGAAGACAACGCAAAACTAGTACGAACGAATTCAGGACAACAGGATAAGAACTGGGTACCACCCAGACACAGGCCAGGCACGGTACCTGTTGGCAAGACAGCAGTACATGCACACACACACACACACACACACACATGAGCTCGCGGGTGTGTGTGTGTGTGTATGTGTGTGTGTGTGGTCGAGAGTAAACAGAATGGTGCCCTGGAGAGCGCGCGATTACACGCACAGTGCAACTGAACTGAGTCGAACAGAGAAATGTAGTTTAATTGGAAATTCAAAACGTAAATAGCAGGCTGTTTGGTTAGGCAGCGGCAGCGGTAGGTGATGTGACAGACAGACACAGTGCTGCTGCTGGAATTACACCGAGAAAATCTGCACATCCACAGACAAGAAAAAGATTTAAAATGGCGCACCCCGTGACGCAGCAAACAGAATTATCAAGGCGTTCTTTACTATCAAAATGCCCTAACGGTTGCATGGCACACACACATACTGTATAAACATAATTTCATTTAGGCCTTAAGACTAACTACTCCGGCCCCTGTGCCGATAATCAAGCAACTCACCACTGCTCCACAGCATCACGTGCAGTTCACTGACACAGACTTGCGGGCGGACAAACTGGACAGTGATATGGGAAAGTGCGAACAGCAACTCACTCATGCCCCTAAGTAAAGAATGGCTTTCACTGCGCCGATTTTCACGAAACGTCATTTCTTCAGTCAATTTCTCGTGAACCTCACCTGCACACAGTTCTTCTGCGCCCTACCACATTACTGTGCAGTGCTCCATCGCTCCACTGCGCCCTCTCTATCCACAGTTCGCTCCAGCCCAAAGCACGACACAAGCCCCCCCCCCTTCCAGTATACACGAAGTACAGGCAGGTCAAACCAACAACATCAGTTTCGTGTTTTTATTTGAATATCTGATTACACAGCTCCGTCTCTTTGCTCATTCTGCACCATCAAAGGGAAAACCTGACAACGTAATGTAATTTCTATATGAAGGAAGACGGCGAAATACAAAAGAAAATTGGTTGAGAAATTTCCCTGGGTGGAAGTGAATTTCAAATGAAAGCTCTTAGGCCCAGATTGCTGTACCGCTAACACAGCTTCTTTATGCTGCCCTGCTTTGCACAGAGACTACTCCACCGCCAACGTTCTGTCGCTAACGTCAAGTGTAACTTTACTACAGTTCCTTATATAGAAGGCTTGTTTATGGGAAGATAATATTAAAATGTAAAGGTCAATGTAAAAGTCACCCCATGACATGCCTAAGCAGGCACAGAGGGCAGCCGGAGTTGCAGCTCCAACCCATTCGCAAAACGGCACTATAAATTTGTTGACACCACGCGGCGGCCGCTCTACCCCCAAGAAATACCCGGTGCCCATCTGGGTGGACCTCAGGGCTGGTCCGGACGAACACGGAAAACCTCACCAACATAAACCAGGACCGTCTGCAGTGTCAGAACTGAAAGCTTTTAACAAAGCTGACAGTGAAAAGCGTCCGTGTGAATGTCGGTGGTATTACTCATGCACAGCACTGTGAAACATTTTTAAGTTACAGAAAATTTAGCCCCCACGAAAATTCGAACCCCGCACCCCCTCCTCAGCACGTCGCTATACCGACTGAGCTATCTTGGCCTCCAGTATTGGAAGGTACCTTACAGAAATGGGGCGTAAAAACTGGATTGTATTAATGTGGACTAGAAATGGGTCCGGTGGTGGAAGTTTGCGCACACGGCAATGAGCTTCCGGGTCCATGAAAGGAAATGAATTCCTTCAACAAATGAGTGACTATCAGCTTGCAAAAGAATCTGGTGCTAGGACTCAGATAAGACGCTTTGTTCTGTGTTCACTTAACGACTATGACAGCCACCCCCAGCGTCGTTAAATAAACCGCACATTATTAACAATAAACATCTCCAAACATACTGGGCTGAATTATACAGAATGTCCCTTTTATCGTGTCCCTCAGCACAGCTACCACGGTATATCCCGATGGATAGAAGCTTTCTGTCCGATAGCACTATAAAAGATACACCCTATAGGATACTGTTTAGTAATGAATAAGAAGGACTGTAGAAGAAAGTGATCGTAACCTAATGTAAGGCAGCCTTGGGGAGGGGGATGGGGGTGATGACAACTGCGACGACCTGAGGCATAACCAGCCGTTGTCTATACCGAGTACTGAACCCGCAACAGCCGACATACGAACCCACTTGTTAGAGACTGTACGGTGGCCGACATACCCCCCCCCCCCCCACCAATTCGTCTCCGGTCTGACGTGACGAAATGGTAAGGAGCGGCATTCATCTGACTGTGCTGAACCCACAGCTCGAAGTTCAGCCGAAACCACTGAAGCTCTTTCCAAAAACCCTCCTCCTGCGGTGTCCTGCGTTAAACTGCGGTATGCAGCACATTACACACTTCAGTTGATACAGTGCAGCAACATTCACAGCTCACAACACCATCCTGACTGGCTGTGGGTACAAAAACGTAATTAAACTAGTAGGTAATGACGTCACAAAGCGCGGACTGTTCGGCTTCATTACAATACACTCGAACAGTTTATATCCAGTCGTATTTGCCCTGCAGTCATCCCACGTGACACCAAATGTGTGGTGTGGAAATACACACTGTTCAGTGCTGGTCCATCGTTTTCTCAAGAAGTTTCGTGGCACTTAATTATACAGTGAAGGGTTTTTCGGCGCTTAACGCGTTAAAGCCCAGTGGTCACTATACGTACCACCAGGTTTAACATTCAACAATTCCACGTTCTGTCCACACAGTGTATTTACGTGTTTTATATGGATCTCAGAACAAACAGCGATTATTTCCCTATACAGCGTTAACTGATTGGTTTTTATAACCGAGACGGAGAGTGTTTACTGCGCGGTACGAAGTGATTGTCCATACATAATGCCGTTTAATTTTCATGTCTAGTCACGCATAACAACCAACGTTCAGGCGGCTCTATCCTGCGCTACGCAAGTCCTCCCGCATCAACATCAACCTGGCCCCAACAGTTTATAAATCCCCAATAAGTCATCACTAACAAACACACGCAGCCAAAACAAACTTCAACAGGAACACGTGTTTCAAAAAAGGTGCGAACTGACACTTCGCACGAGATAACTGGCATGAACACAGTGAAGTCACTTCACTATGACCGCTTGCACACTATACTGTACAAATACCTTCAGTGATAACCGACAAAAAAGACAGTTATGCCAGTTTAAGGCTATCTCGCCGCGTAATAACGCAGAAGAGCGAAGTTCTCAGCTACTTCGCGGCGAAAGCCTGAAATCACGCAAATACAAAATGCCTCGCTCGCTCCCTGCTGGTGGACTGTCTTTGCGAAGCAAAGCACTGTAACTCGGCACAAACAACGGTGACAATACGTTGTAAGAGGGCAATAGGCCATGCAAACCATCTAAAGCCCTGTGTGAGGATTAATGCTCATTTCACGCGGCTGATCGCCACAGGCCTTGCCGGAAAACCCCAGTCCAAAGTCAGCACCAAGCTGATCCCCGCGCTAGACCAAGTGGCCAGCCCACCTAGTGCGCTGACTGCTAAGACAACGGATCGAGACAGACATGTAACTGTAACTGTCATGTAATTGGAGTGGCCACACGATGCGAAGTTTCAACAAAGTAGCAACACTTGTTAGAGAAACGTTAGGGGATTTCCACGTTTTGCTTGCCGGACTGCTGGCTAGCAGTCAGCGTGCAACCGGAAGGTCCTACGATCGCCCAACTCGATCAAAGTTTTCTTAGTTTTCCTCTGTCTTCAATCAAGTGCTGAGACGGTTCTCGTTTCTACTGCATGGTTCTCACACAGCCCTCCCGATTTGCACATCCATCACAATTGACCCCTTCGCTGTACCGTCAAATTAACTGCCCATACTACACTCTTCAGCACTGACCAGAAATCAAAATTCCGCCGTCTTTGTTTAAAGCCAATACCTACACCATCCTCAGGCCCACATTTTAATTTCAATAACATTCCTATCAGAAGGACGAGCGGACGAAGCTAGGGAAGCTTCTAAGCGTCTCTCACTTCACCTTTCGTCTTTAAAGTTCTAGTCAGTAATCACAACATGCAGATGTGCGGGGAGAAGTAGAGGTGAAGGGCCACGCGTTTTTAAACTCTGCGCCATACGGAGGTAGCTGGTCAGTTTCATTCTTTGGACTTTATCCCGAAGGAACCCTGTGTCCTTACTGGATGATAAAAAAAATTACCCTCTTTTATGGAACTCACATGGGGCTGAACGTAACGTTTCGTAGAACTGCGTTTCTTTTTTTTACAAGGAGAGTTTATTCTCCTTTCCAATTCTGTCTATTCTCACTCTTTCTAAAGGACAGTCCCTTTGCGATTGCCTGCGACTACTCGCTTAACAACGTCACAGATATAAATTCCATACCTGACAAACCCCATCATTATCATCGTCGTCTGAAGCCTACGGACGCCATCTGCAGTACTTACTTACTTACTTACTACATGGTGCAGAGTCCTTCTTGAGAAGCTAACTGGTTTGCAGCTAGTCAAGAAATTCCCCACATTTCACGGAACCCGAAGGTTCATTACCGCACTCACAAGCGTCCGCCACCTGTCCCTATCCT
>Ga0123357_10008788_pt1 | contig 12670 bp, 9 predicted proteins | sample TergutEmb28metaG_FD_89873 | JGI IMG/M metagenome (GOLD analysis project Ga0123357, IMG submission 89873) | Embiratermes neotenicus P4 segment gut microbial communities from Petit-Saut dam, French Guiana - Emb289 P4 | ecosystem: Host-associated > Arthropoda: Insects > Digestive system > Gut ... | reverse complement strand
GAGGGGATATAGCGCATAAATTCAGAGTGGGAGCAGTACCGGATTAGAGTTTTTTCAGAGAGCGCATAAATAATGTTATCATCTAAATTAATTATTTAATAATTCTTGGTGAACTTATATAAGCAATGACGAGCGGACAAAGAAAAGCGTTTTTTGACATGACTTTTCTGATTTGAATCTATATAATATACTTATAACAGGAGGGAACAATCATGGAATGGAAACAAAGCTTAACAAAGGCAATCAGCTATATGGAAAACAATCTGACCAATGAAATAAGCGTTGAGGATGTATCAAATCAAGTATTCATGTCCAATTCTCATTTTCAACGTGTTTTCAATTTTGTTACCGGTATAACCATAGGCGACTATATCCGGAATAGACGCCTGAGTTTAGCCGGGCGGGAATTACTGCTTACGAACAGCAAAGTAATCGACGTAGCTATGCGGTATCAGTACGACACATCGGAAAGTTTTTCAAAAGCGTTCACTCGTTTTCACGGGATTCCGCCATCGATTGTGAAGAAGCACGGCGATAAACTCAAGCGCTTCGACCCTATAACAATTAATATAGTAATTCAAGGAGGATTTAATATGTCACACGAAGTTATGGAAAATGAGCGAGGGATAAGGCTAATCCGCGAAAAGTTCGAGTATAAAAATGTCGGGAATCGGCGGTTCATAGGTATTGACTGTAAAAGAGCAGGGATCGGCGGTTATCAGGTAGAAGAAGCCATTGAACGGCTTTCGAAGTTTCTCGATCCGCTTACGGAAAAATATGCGACGGATATAACCGATTACTGTATGCTTGAAACTCGCCACGGTCAATTTATAGACGATTATTATCAGTTGCTTATCATAGGGAAATTTTTCAAGCCGAATACGCCTTTGCCGGATAAGGACTGGGAACAAAACTTTTTATATTATTATGATATTCCGACAGTAAATATCGGACGCGGTATCTACAGCGGAGAGGAGAGTTTCGGCGGAGATACTTTTGACGCATATGTATTCACCCGCGACAAAATATTGAGCGACGGCGTTGAAATACCCTACCCCAAAGACTATTGGACTGCAGTGCAGTTTATCGACGGAGAGCCGAAAAAAGGGCAATATCGTTTCGGTTATATGTTTGGGGTTGGCGGATTAAAATAGTTTTGTGTCCTATAATTATTTTTCATCATTCCAGCCGTTTTGCTCCATCCATTTCGCCAACTGTTCAGCCAGAGCCGTGTTTCCCTGACCTGATTTTTCTTGATTCTCCTGCGATTCAAGATATTTTTTAACCTCTGCCTTACTCGCTCCCATTTCGGCGCGGCGTTTTTCAAAATCGGACACTTTTTCCCTGTACCCGCACATGCACGCAAATATACGATCCTCGCCGTCGCCGCGTATCTGCAGCTTTTTGTGGCAGTTGGGACATCTCGCATTGGTTTCGACAACGGTGTTCTTCCGATACCCGCATTCGCGGTCCGAACATACGAGCATCTTCCCTTTTTTGCCGGTTACTTCAAGCAGATATTTCCCGCATTCAGGGCATTTCTGCCTTGTGATATTGTCATGCGTGTATTTTGCGCTGCTGCCTGCAACCATCGAAACAAGATTTGTCGAGTATTTTTTCATTTCCGCAATGAAATTTTCGCTGCGAGCCATGCCTTTGCCTATAAGATTCAACTGTTGTTCCCACTTTGCGGTGAGCTCGGCTGATTTCAAGTCCGGCGGGACAATCGAAATCAACTGGATTCCTTTTGAAGTGGGGACAATCTCTTTGCCCCGGCGTTCCACATAGAAAGACGAAAATAACTTTTCGATGATATCCGCGCGCGTAGCCGGAGTTCCCAATCCGCTTGTATTTTGAATCACGTCGCGCAGGGTCTTATCCTGAATCTGTCCCGACGGATTTTCCATGGCGGATAGCAGGGTCGCTTCAGTATACCGCGGCGGCGGTTTTGTTTTTCCGGTCTCTATATTGCACGACTTTACGTTGAGTTTATCGCCCTGTTTTATCGGAGGCAGGGTTTGTTCGGATTCTGTTTCGTCTTCTTCGACATCATTATCCTCGTCAGCCATTGTTCCGTCGTATACCGATTTCCAGCCTGCAGATTTCACAATTTTGCCTTTTGCATAGAAATTCTCCTGACCGATTTTGACTGTAAGTTTTGTTTCCTCATACTCGAATGCAGGCGAGAGCACCGCTATAAAACGTTTTACAACCAAATCAAAAATATTGCGTTCTTCCGGCGACAGAGCTGAAAGATTTACAGGTTCTTCCGTCGGAATAATGGCATGGTGATCAGTGACTAATTTATTGTTTACGAGATAACGGGTTGACAGCGGACTTTTCAAAAGATTCTTCGCCGCTGACGCATAATTTCCTACTGCAATGCCCCTTAAACGGTCAGGTAAAGTCGCGACAATGTCGTCGGTTACATAACGCGAATCGGTGCGGGGATAAGTGACTATTTTATGACGCTCATAAAGCGATTGCATAAGAGAAAGCGTCTCTTTTGCGGAATACGCATATTTTTTATTCGCGTCCCGCTGCAGTTCCGTCAGGTCATAGGCGGCGGGGGGCGATTTGGACTTATATTGTTTTGCGATTTCTGAAACGGCTGCGGGTTTCCCGGCAATTCCTGCCAAAATTTTCTCGGCTGACATCCTGTCAAATATTCGGGACTGTCCGTCTTTGCCTTTCCAGACGGCTGAGAAACCGTCAAACTTAGCTCTAACGGTAAAATATTCTTTAGGCGCAAAACTTTTGATTTCCTGTTCCCTTGCGACTATCAGGGCAAGCGTCGGCGTCTGTACGCGCCCTGCCGAGAGCTGCGCGTTATGCTTGCACGTAAGGGCGCGGGTGACATTGAACCCAACTAACCAGTCTGCCTCTGCCCGCGCCTTAGCCGACAAAAACAGATTGTCATAATTGACTGATGGCTTTAAAGACGAAAACCCGTCGCGTATGGCTTTATCAGTCTGTGACGATATCCACAGACGTTTTGCCGGCTTTTTGCACCCCGCTTTGATAAGAATCCACCTCGCGACGAGTTCGCCCTCGCGCCCCGCGTCGGTGGCGACGATAATATCTGAAACATCCGATCGGTCCAACAGCGATTTTACAATTTTAAATTGCCTTGAACTTTCTTTTATTACCACAAGCTGCATTCCCGAGGGCAGTATCGGCAGGGATTCAAGATTCCATGTCTTGTACTGCTCTCCGTAACTCTCAGGGTCGGCGAGTGTTACGAGATGTCCGAGAGCCCATGTGACTATATATTTGTCTCCAGATATATAACCGTTTTCATTACGGCGGCATCCGAGAACTTTCGCAATCTCTTTTGCCACCGACGGCTTTTCAGCCAGAACAAGCGATTTTGCCATATAATATACATTCCTCTCACTTAAATCAGATTACTATAATCAGTCTCGGCAATTCCATAATATTCGTCTAAAAACCACTCGGCGGATTTGCTCATAAACAGGGTTATCCCTTTGCCGTCGCCGCTAAACCTTACGTTAATTTTCAATGTCCCAAAATAATCGTCTATAATATATAAATAAATTATCAGCGTTTCGTCGTCAAACCATGCGCCCGACGCTTTATATCTGTAGCCGCAGCCTTTGGGAACGCCTATCTTTCTGCCGAAATAGTGCGTTTCAGGAAATTCTCCCGTTTCATACCGGCAAATGCCGAACTGTATTTCATGGTTTCCCGTCGCGTTTGTATATTTCATAACGGCTTTATCATATCTGTCGCCGTCAAAAATAAACTGCACCTCCGATATATTCATGCGGTTTTTGCCAAGCGGATATTTTTTGCCGCTGTATAATTCATGAGATTTGTGGGACGTGGGCTTTCCGTCAACGGATATAAACTCAAGATTGCCGAACTTATTTTTCAGTTTTTCATATGTCTTTTTGTTTTCCGGCAATTTTTCGTCTTTATCATTTTTATTTTTGTCTGTTACATACGGGTAAACGTCGTTCCAGAAAGCGTCTAAAATAATATCGCTCCCGTGCGGGATAATTTGAGTGTCTGCGGTGGTAACCAGCATCAGATCTTTATCGGGCACGCAAACGCACAACTGGCTTCCCATTCCGTACAATGCAAACCCGCCGTTTCTCGTGTGCCATATCTGATAACCATATCCGAATTGAAATTCAGGGTCGCCGGTTGATATTCTGTTGTCTATCTGAGCCGATGTCGCCTGATTAACATAATCTTCCGACAATAGCTGTTTATCGCCGCATCTGCCTTTATTAAGCAAAAACAGCCCGAATTTAGCCAAATCATGCGTCGAACATTCAACTCCCGAACCGCCCCATGCGCCGCCCTCGGGACGTTCCACGCACCATGCCTCTTTTGAAAATCCTATGTGATCAAGCAGTTTCGGACGCAGATAATCAAGCAGATTTTTGCCTGTCAGTTTCTCTGCGATACCGGTGAGCATAACAGTTCCCCCTGTGTCGTATATAAAGAGAGCGCCGCTTTTGTGAGACGCAGTTCCGTGAAAAAAAGCCCGCACCCAATTTTCTTCTTCCGAATATGCCGAATACTCATATGGCGTAGACATCATAAGCAAATCCCGCACTGTCGCGTTTGCGATATATTCGTGAATATTCTCGGTTTTATATTCCGGGAAAAAATCCGTTACTTTATCGTCTAATTTTACTTTTCCCTCGTCAATCAGAAAACCTATTGCCACGGATACGAAAGTTTTACTTATGGAATACATTCTGTGAATAGTGTCAGCCTTAAACGGGGGATAATATCCTTCTGTGGCGATTTCGCCGTGCCGCAGAACCATAAAACTGTGCAGGCATATTTTTCTTTGTTCGAGATGTTCCAAAAATCTTAAAACAGCTTCTGACGGAATACCTAAATTTTCCGGCACATTTGTCTTTAAAATCATAATCTACAGCTCCTTTTCAATGCATTGTATAAAAATACGTATATCAGCTATATCTTAAACTGTGGCAGATATTCTTTGTTCTTCTCGAACATTTCGTTTACCATATCTCGGATTTCCTGCATTGAACAGACTGCCGCTGACAAAGGATCATACATAACGGCGTGGACTATCTTTTCTTTGTCGCCTTCAATACTGCCTTGAACGGCAAGCGTCTCAATCTGCGCCGACGTGTTGACTAACAGAGCGCATTGCGGCGGCAATTTTCCGGCGCGCATCGGTCTAAGCCCTGCTTTGGAAGCTATCACAGGCACTTCAACACAGCAATTTTCGGGGAGGTTGTCAATAAATTTGTCGTTGAGAACATTTCCGTTAAATTCAAATGTCGTATTGTCGCCGAATATTGCATTGAATATATACGCCGCATATTCCTGCCCGCGGGATATATCAGTATCCGGCTGTTCAAGCCAGTTTTCTATGTCGGTTTTCCAGTTGTCCTCGCGTCTTAGATATTCGTCTAAAATGTACGCATATACGCCGGGATTCCAGCCTGTGCCGTGTGTGCAGTATTTTTCTATTAAATCCGGGCGTTTTCTGAACCACGCATTATATTCGGAATTGTGTCCGGACGATTCCGTCACGTAATAGCCGAGATGTTTGAACATCTCGTTGCGTACGATTTCTTCGTTATAGATTTCGGGGTTTTCAATCGCTTTTTTCAAAGCGGGATATGCGTCTTTGCCGTTCACATTGAAATCAAGATAAAATGCCTGATGATTTATTCCCGCGCAGGTGTATGTGACGTCTTTCATTTCCGCGCCGATCCAATGCGCGAGCATATGCGCCGTTCCCTGAACGGAATGACACAGCCCCGTTATTGTCAGTTCGGGAATTTCGCTTTGTATTGTCTGACAGAGCATTGCCATCGGGTTTGTATAGTTGAGAACTACGGCTTTAGGCGCGTATTTGTAGATATCCCGGCAGATATCGAGCATTACGGGCGCAGTGCGCAAATATCTGAATATGCCGGAAGGACCGCGCGTATCGCCTACGTTAGTATCAATCCCGTATTTTTTGGGTATTTCGATATCGTGCCGCCATATATTCACTCCTCCGCTGAGAATCGTGATAAGTACGCCGTCCGCGCCCTCGAGCGCGGCGGCTCGGTTTGTGGTAGCGGTGACTTTTGCCGGATAATTTCCTGCCCTGACTATTTTGTTTACCGCTTTTTCGATATAATCAAGCCTTTCCTGATTTATATCCATGAGAGAGATATGCGCGTCTGAAAAAGCGGGGAACGATAATATGTCCTTTACGAGTGTGCGGGTAAATCCAAACGAACCCGCGCCGATAAATGCGATTTTTTTCATGTTTTTTCTCCTTATTTATTAATTTAAATTATGCTAAAAATAGTTTTATATATTTTATATATACCACATTTGAAAATATTCTTTCGCGATGGACTTCATTTTATCGAATATTATATTTTGACGGTACAGCGCAGTGAAACGGTTCAGATTCATTTGAGGTTTTGCATTATGATTTGTTTTTTCTCCGAGTATTCCCTCAGACGTCAGATTTGCCAAAGTGGCTGCGTCGGCAACTTCTCCGGCATGGCGCGCCATATCCGCAAACAAAACCGGCGACGAATCGCGTTCCAACGCCGTCCATATGTTTACTTTGCATATCCCGTCATCATACAGATTTCTAATCTGTTCGTTTGACACAGACGACGTACCGTGAAGCACAATCCGGCTGCCTATCTTCTGTTTTATTTGCCTGCTCACATCGCCGTGATACTGTAAATCTTTTCCCGATGCTCGGTGCTCGGTGCCCAGATTGCACACAATCAAGTCCGCGCCGGTTTCTTTCCAGTAACGCAGAGCCTGCTCAGGGGTTGTCAAATCGCTGTGATTTCCGCCGCACGCGTCCATAATCTCGTCGCACGCTCCTTCGACTACAATACGGCTGCCGCGCTCTTTTGCAAAAGCGGCGGTTTTTTCAATATTCTGTTCCAAAGGCAGTGAAGAAGCGTCATACATAACAGACGCGTAATCCCGTAAATCCCCCTCTAACAATTCCGCGTCCAAATCGTGCTGGATATGGTCTAAGTGAATCATTACGTCTAAATTTTCAAAAGGACCGCCGTTTTCGCAGAGTATCTTTATATCTTCAGTGAAAAGTTTAAGTCCCGTATCCCAGCGTTTTGTGCGCGTATAGTTCACTGCCTGACTGCGGTGCGGATACAGACAGGTAATAGCCATAATCACCGGAAGATTATACAATCCGCGTTCTGTCCTGAATTCTTCCGCCGCGCTTAAAACGGCTTCCGTAGTAGTGAGATTTTCAGAGCAGAAACATGGAATCACCCAGCCATTTTTACCTGCTTTTGTGTATATTTCTTTTGTCTGCGAAACATCCCGGATTATACCCATACAATTTTCTCCTCATATTTTATATTTTTCACATAAGCGGACGTACCGCCGAATACAGTTTTTTATATCTCTCGTATATTTCATTATATTTTTCATGCATTTCCGCACGGGGATAATACGTTTCTTTTTCCTGCACGAAAATTTTTGCGGCGGAACGCAAATCGTCAAATAAGCCAACGGCAACTCCGGTCATCATCGCGCTGCCGACTGCCCCGGCTTCCGCGGATTGAAGCGCAGTGACAGGCATATTCAGAACGTCCGCTTTCATCTGCATCCAGACTCCGCTGTTTGCGCCGCCTCCTGCCGCGCGAAGACGCTCGAATTTTATCCCTGCGCCGTTCAGGCAATCTATATTCAGACGCATTTCATAACATACGCCTTCCATAAGCGCGTAAAATATATCTTTCTGTGTGTGAGTCAGAGTAAGTCCCACGATAGCCCCTTTTGAACCCGAATCCATATACGGGGTAGCCGCTCCCGAAAAATGCGGCAACGCCAATATTCCCGTCGGTTCGGACATAAATATATTTTCTTCGGGATATGCGCCGCCCGTGAATTTGTCTGTAAACCATTTCAATAGTGCGCCGCCTGTGAAAGAAAATGCATAGCATACATATTTACCCGTTTCGATATACGGAACGACGGCGTAATTTCCGTTTACAAGAGCATCGTTTATATATTCGCGCGAAAATACAGGGGTTACGCATTGGACGCTTCCCGCTCCGTCAACCGCCGTATGTCCGTAAAATACCCCGCAGCCTACAGCCGCCGCCACTTGGTCGTGACCGCAGGACGCTATTAAAACATCGTTTGTAAATCCCAATTTCCCAGCAAGGTCTCTAGGTATTGTCCCCGCGTTTGTCCCTATAGCCACAGGTTTTGAAAATAACGAAACGTCTATTCCTGCGGCATTCATCATATCTTTGCTCCATTCGAGATTATTTATATCAAAAGCCATTGTCCGCGAAGCAAGCGAATAATCAATCTGTGTTTTTCTGGTGAGCATATAAACAATATAGTCGCCTATCAGCAGTATTTTCGACGTTTTTTTATATAATTCCGGCTTGTTATTTTTGAGCCACATCAGCTTAGGAAGACTGTACATTGAATGGGGATTTAATCCGGTGATTCGCGATATATTTTCTTTGCCTATAATATCTGATAGATGCTGACATTCTTCTTCGCCGCGCGGGTCTGTATAGAGCATAGAATTACAGACCGGGCGGTCATTTTCGTCAAGCAGAACAAATGTCTCCCCGAAACTTGTTACGCCGATACCCGCGATGTCTTTATACTCTGCGGCGGCTTTTGTCAGAATGTCCACAACCGCCAGCCAGATTTGCGCCGCGTCTATTTCATGTTCAGATGAAGTGCGGGAAACCGGATAATCCTGATAAAATCTGCCTGATACCATTCCGTTTTGCTCAAGAACCGTTATTTTACAGCCCGAAGTGCCTATATCCAATCCTGCCAATCGCATAAATTTCCCTCCGTTTCGTAGATATTTTTTGAAGAAAATGCTTAATTTGCGAAGTTACGTTAACAAATGAATATTTGAATCCAAAAAACAATGTAATGAAGTATCAGATATATTATTTATCCAATGTAGATAAAAAGACTTCATAAAAGTTGCCATATCCAAATTTATCCCGTCTTTTAGCTTTATCCAATGTAACTTTCCTTCAGACGTTTCTCGAAGATTAGGTTTTTCTTTCAATATACCTGAAAAATAATAAATACTGTGCAAAGCATTGTCATGTTTGAGTAGCGCAAAATATCGTAATTGTAATTTTTCGATTTGCATGAATTGAATACCAGTTTCTTCTTCTATTTCACGCAGACACGCTGTAAGTGGAGAATTTATCTCTGATTGCTCTATGTGTCCGCCAATTCCTGCCCATAACCCCGGTCCTAATTTTTTATGCTTGCCTCGTTGCATAAGCAGAACCTCGTCCTGCCACTTTAAAAAAGCGCCTGCAAATGCTATTGTTTGCATATCATTCATCATAACCTCCTGAAAATTATATAAATTCGCTAATTTATCACTAGACACAACTGAACAACTAAAGTATTGCCTGTTTCAGCCAATAGAGACCATATCGTATCCTAAATAAGTGCAAAATGCTTCTTCTATAACATTTTTTAAATGCCCGACGCCGACCGAAGTATGATGTTTAAAGCCGCCGCGCGCTAATTTTATCAGTTTATCCTGCAAACCGTTTATCTTCGCAACACCGCCGCAGCCGAAAAAGCCGTCCTCAATAGAATCGTCTGTAAACTCTCCTTCGCTGACATATGCAATCAATTTGCCGTCTTTTGTCTGGCAGTTCGCGAAAGTCATGGGAAATGCCCTGATACGCCCTTCATTACAGCCCCAGCCCGAATCCGGATCATTTTTCGCAAACATTTTATGCTCCGTCACAGTCCCTTTTTCCGTCATCAAACTTTGAGCCACAGGACCGCAATGGAACAATATGACTTTATTTTCGTCGTCCCCGTAATTGTTATTCCAGTCCAGCACGGTCGTCGGCTGCTCCGAAGCCAAAGAAACAGCACGCATGGTTATCGCCGAACACAAGTCGATTTCACACGAAGCGACTATTCCTCTGTCGTTTAATTCGCTCAATAATACGCACGGGCATACGCGCAGAATTGTTTCCATATCGTTCCAGCAGCGCAGGGTCATCGCGTCTAAATGATATGTTTCTATATACTCGTCAATAATTACGGAAATTTTCGCGAGCATAGCCATTTTTTCGTCCGGAACTGCGGAACAGTTTGTATAATTCTGCAAACGTATAATTTTTGCAGACACTCTTTCGTCTTTCGCGTTTAAATTCTGCACTTTGAATATCAATTCGGACAAATCGAAAGATTCTACGGTAACACCATATTTCTCCAAAGCAATCTCGTCATAGCGCACAGTCTTGAACGCCGTGGTTCGCGCCCCGATTGCGCCGATAGTAAACCGTTTCATGCCGTTTACGACGCGGCATACCGCGGCAAAATCCCGCAGATTCTGCCCGAAATCATCACTGAGCGGATGTACTACGTGCGGTTTCATAACTGTAAACGGCACTTTACATTGAGTAAAAACGTCCGTTACGCTGAATTTGCCGCAATATGCGTCGCGGCGGTGCTGGAAATCCATCTTGCCTGTTTCATCCGGGTACGCCTGAATTAAAATCGGCACTCCGGCGTCGCGAAGGGCGTTGATTGCTCCGTTTTCGTCCACAAATATGGGCTGGCAGAATATTACGCCTATGTATTCGCCCTCATGTTTTTTCAGCCAGTCATGATATAATCTGCCTTCGTCGCGTGTCTCAACCGCTCCGTATCTTGTAGCCTGTTCGTCCATGATTATATAATCATATCCCGCTTTAGCAACAGCTTCAGCCATTTCCCTGCGAGCTTCTAAAATGAGTTCTCCGGGCATAAATCCCCTGTTGCCGAAACATAAAGCGAACGTGACTTTCTTTTCTTTACCCATATGTTTAATTCTCCCGTTTAAATTTTATATAAATTTATTATAAATGATTTGTATGCGGCTTTAAAGGCATGTTTTGTTAATTTTATTTGAGTCTTAGGATCAATTCCCGTGAAATATCAATCGCCGCCTGCACTGAAAGACCCTGATAATCGTCTTTTTCTTCGCGTTTCTTGTCATAAAATAACACCCCGTCCGTTCTGTGCAAGTACTCCGTCGCTATTCTTTCGTTGCTCTCTTTATAATTTTCAAGAATTTCCTCCGCCTGCTTCGCTTTCAGTATGTTCTTTTTATTGTTCCGGCTAAGATAAGCGAGTGCGGGTGAGTCGTTCAAATCGTAAATTTCACTTGGCAGATCAAACAAGCGCGCAGCCATTTTGTATTCTATGATATCTTTTTTAAAACTGGCATTTACTTCTTCGTAAAGCTTCATGTTTGCAAGCGAATCGTCGTCACCCCCCAGTATGTTTGTGAAAAAATCGTATTCGATGCCTTTTGGCAGACGACTTTTTTCATATGTTCTGACAATAATATTTTCTTTGCCGTATAGTTCAGCCCAACCGGATAAAATGGCGTAATAGTCAACATTCAACATTCCGTTTACAAACTTTGCCATATGTATGTTTGGGGCGTTATCTTTGCCAATTTTGTATTTACTGCCATCAGACGAAGGATTATTGAAAATAACGTTGTATAATTCCGCGTCCATGCCTTTAGTCCATTGGTTATACAGCGATTCAATATAGTCGTCCTGACGTCTCAGGTAACAGACGATTTTTATGTCAAATTCTTTAAACGCATCTTTAAAATATCTCATAATATAATTCCTTCGCCCATTCAGCAAATGTTCGGTATTTAGAGAGCGCGGGAAAATCCACCATATTGTTGATTCGAAAAGACATTCGTCGCTTATCACCATCGTATCGCAGTTATTTTCATAAAAGCTATGCTTCATTCTGTCTGTAATATCCGCCGGCGTCTGTGAATATAAAGCCGATGTTATCGGTATACTGCCAATCGGTATATCAACCGGCGAGCCGTTTTGTATATTGTTTTTTTCAAAATACTCCCTAATCAACGCGAGTGTCAAGTTCAGATGAAAATTGTTCGACTCATGAAACTCCGAATAGCAGGTTTTATTTTCTATGAGGAATTTTTGGTTTTTTGCCAAGCACATCTGCAATGCGGAGGTTCCGGTTTTACAGGTTCCGATATGAAGAATCAGAGTAGGTCTTTTTGTTTTTAACTTATCTTTATATTCCATTGGTTTCTCCTGATATTTATTTTCTTTAGCCCTACTTACGGCAAGCAGTTTCATCGTTTTTATTAATTGAGTCTTGATGTCTGTTACAAACAGAAACAGCCGCTGGAGTTTACTGAGGAACAATAGATTAACGTGCCGTTTTCTTGCAGTCTATTTTCTCAGTCAGGTTATTCTCAATATAATAGATTGCTTCATTCATTAAATATAAATTAATTATATCATAAAAAGTAATATAAAACAATAATATCCATTGAAAAATTATATGTTTTTTTACGGATTTTTATATGAAAAGTTAAAAAACAGAAATACCCCAGTTTCAGCGCCAACAGATTACTGAGGCATTTGATTTACAGCCGACAAAAATGTTGGATATGTCCAGTGCACAAAGACGGCATATTCCATTGATTTTATGCGTCAACGGGCGCAGACAGAATTTATGCCAACGCGAATAACAATAGACTTGTTCGGAAATTAAGAACTGGCTAATTCAAAGTTGTGTAAGCCGCAGAAAAGCGACACTCTCAACCCAAAGCGTTTGCGGCGGTTTCTATAGGGATAGTCAAGAATGTGGAATCGTT
>Ga0123357_10008787_pt1 | contig 12670 bp, 8 predicted proteins | sample TergutEmb28metaG_FD_89873 | JGI IMG/M metagenome (GOLD analysis project Ga0123357, IMG submission 89873) | Embiratermes neotenicus P4 segment gut microbial communities from Petit-Saut dam, French Guiana - Emb289 P4 | ecosystem: Host-associated > Arthropoda: Insects > Digestive system > Gut ... | reverse complement strand
CCGGAGGCTGCGGTTACAGTTTTTAGTACTCCTGATGATGGGTGCTGTGACACCCGAAACATGTAGAGTAGCTTTGCAGTAAATAAATATCTGCATACTGTTGCATCAGGTTGGATTTTTATTCATGCGGAAATCTTCATTGGCCATTTTGTTAATTTTTTTAATTTTGTAGTCTGCAGTGGTTGGTTCCTGCTAAGGAAAAAACTTCCCTTTACTTGCTAATCTGCAATAGAATCAAGCCAAAAATTAGCGTTATTCCTTGAAATACATGAGCCATGATTGTTAATAAAATCACAGTAGTGTGGTAGTTACTGGTGAAAATAAAAAAGTTGATGCAAAACTACATTGAGGGTGGTTAATAGTGGATTGGTATACTGCCTGCTGTTTCTACATTGTAACTTATTCATTTCAGTCTTTTTTTTAGGTGCTTGGTGTAAACTCACAAAATAAATGTGATATTCTCAAACTGCTGTTATTAAAGGCAGTTGTACTACAGTAATAAAGGTTGATTGTTATAAAAATTAAGTTCATAAACCCTTACTGATTGTTACTGTGATGGAGTAAAACTGGTTATAGAACTAAAATTGCAGTAGTGTTGTATAAACTTTATGTTGTTCCATGTACTCAGCTCATTGCACCAACCAAATTCATGGTTTTAATTACATTTAAATATTAAAGACCTATCTGTTACATGTTTTGGTACAAGTGTACCATCTTCAGGGAGCACAAAGTGCTAGTTTCAAAACCAATTGCCAGTGATTAGCAATGAATAATAGATTAATCTTTGGCATTTTGTTTTTAAAACTGGCATTTTGTGCTCCCTGAAAATGGTATCATCATCATCATCATCATGACCACCACCACCACCACCACCACCACCACCATCGTAACACAGAAAGACCTTATATTAAAGAAGACATTATAGATATTTAATATTGTTTCATCATAAATCCTTAGATGCTCTAGCATAACTACATAAGATAATATATAGATCGAAAAATTATTGTATATGTGGCTGCAAACAGTCTGATCACTTTCTGAACAGCTCTACCACCACAGAATCCATGTGAACCATCACCTTGTGGACCAAATAGTGTGTGCCGAGTCACCAATGGCCTTGCAGTGTGCTCTTGTCAGCCCAATTTTCTTGGTAGTCCTCCATCATGCAGGCCAGAGTGTGTAGTTAGTTCTGAGTGTCCTCAGAACCAAGCTTGCATCTCACAGAAATGTCAAGATCCTTGTCCTGGGACCTGTGGTATTGATGCCCGATGTCAGGTTGTTAACCACAACCCCATCTGCAGCTGTCCATCACATTATACAGGCGATCCATTCGTCCAGTGCATAAAAGAGGGTAAGAAATTTTGAAGGAATACTTTATAAGAATTATTTTTGAAGGAAAATATGATATAAAGAAGTAAGTTGCATTTCATACAGTCCTTTGTTAGTTTATGATGTGTGTGAATATATGATACTCCTCCAACACTGGATGCATTTTAAACAAAAACAAATTGGTTACAAAGGAGAAGCAACATATTGAATGTTATGTCTTACATTGTCTTTCAATCCAACATGCTGTAGTGAATCACATTTGAAAGAGTGTGCATTACCAACTAGCAGTATATGTGTAATAGTGCTACAAGTTTTCCTTTTTTTCTTTATGCTATTGTTGAAGCTGTATGGTTTAAAGATCTGTAACCTGACTTAATGGTTTTTCAATAGAACCCAAGCCTGCACCACCAGCCAACCCATGTGTTCCATCACCCTGTGGAGCCAATTCTGACTGCCGAGTGGTAGATGAACGACCAGTCTGCTCATGTCTCACTGGAATGTTGGGTGCTCCTCCAAACTGTCGGCCAGAGTGTCTTATTCACCAAGACTGTCCGACACATCTTGCATGTGTCCGTAACAAGTGTCGTGACCCTTGCACTGGTTCCTGTGGCTTCAATGCAAGGTGCACTGTTCACAATCATCAGCCAGTGTGTACATGTAATACTGGTTTCGAGGGAGATCCATTTTCTGGCTGCAATCCAGTTCAAGGTAGGATGAATCATCAGTGCATGGCTTGCATGTGTTTGGCTTATGTTCAAGATTTACTTTAGTTGGTGCACAAAATGTGCTTTATCTGTAGCTTTCCAGCTATTTTATGACACTATCCAATGGCACTAGGGGTTTAACTAGAAGGGGCAAGTAGTGCAACTTCTGCAGGCAGAAAAGTACAAGTGACAGCAAAATGAGAACATAAAGTAATATAGTTTATTTTTTTCCTACTTGACCAATAACAGGCACAGGCATGATGCTCTTGTGACTTTTGATTACACTTTCTAAAGGTTATTATTACTGCAGTCATTTGTCTGGCTCCTGTTATTGCCTCTTAAGTCTCCCTGACACAGCTATGATGCAGTGCTGGCAGACTGTTGAGCTGATGCCTGTTGGTCAAGCAGGAAAAAAACACCTTTTATTTAAATAAAAAATGTATTTTCTGCTCAAAACTAATTTTGGATTATTGAGCCAAATGAAGAAAAGTCAGTGAATAGTTGTGACTTTTGTATAGTTTCACCATTGTGATTACTCACCCCAGGTGCCACTGGATGTAACTCACTAAAGTATCGTGATCTTCCATACCACATTTCATGATGCATGATAGATAGAAATCAGCACTTCTCTTACAGATGAAAAATGTCCAGAAGAACTTCTAGAAGAACATCAGTTATTTTATTTGCAGCTCTAAAGAACTTCTAGAAGAACATCAATTATTTTATTTGCAGCTCTAAATGTTCTGTTTGAGGAAAAAGTGTGGATTTAAATAGAGTTGAAGGTGAAAAAATCTTTCAAACTGTGACCTTGTAAATGTTCAAACTATAGGTACAGAATTTTGTTGTACATTTGGCATAATTTTGGAGTCATATAATCTCTGTCTTTTGCAGTACTTACCATATAATTTGAAAATGGAAATTTTTGGAACTGCAGTTCCAAAAATTTCCATTTACCAGTCTAATGTATTTGCAGTACCTCTAGTCTCCTTATGGCTTCCTGACATTTCTTCACTGATAACATCCCCAGTTTTGAACTGATAATTAATAATTATTCTGTCACCATATCCCATTGAATCTTTGCTCTGGGAGGAAAGGGATATTCTTTCTTTCACTGATTGGGACAGAATGGTTTTTTTCTCTCTCTCTCCCATTAGTCCACATAAAGAGAGATTTTGAAAGCCCGGTTTTCAAATGAAAATTTGGCAGGATGCTAGTTAAGAAACTTATTCCTTTCCATTTCTTTTTTTAAATAAGTTGTACTGAAATAATGAAACTGCTTATTTTTTATGTATATATATGTCCATTGACCAATTTGGTGTAATTTCCCTTTACCAAGTAAACAGTTGCTGTGCAACGAAACAGTAGTGTACATACATTGATGTTGCCCTGTAAAACTGGTTATTATTTTGTAGCAGTCAAAACATAGGTGACATAAAAGAGTGGTAGAAAAGAATAATATTGTACAGAATTGGTCTTATATATGATTTAGGATGTGAGAATCAAAGGTGAAAAATAATTTGACATTCAGAGGACCGTGCATCATGTTATATTCTTATAATAAAACCAACTAGATGCACTAATTTCTCAAATTTATATTTGGAATAAAACTCTACATGTTTTGGACAGTTTCTCTGTCCAACATCAGGAGTCTAGCACTGCACAAACAGCAAAAGGTATGTCATACAGTTTATGCTGACTGCTTGTTAGTGGGATCAGGATGGAACTCCATCCTGATCCTGTTAGCAGGCAGTCAGCATAACCTGTATCACATATACCTTTTGCTGTGTGTGCAGTGCTAGACTCCTGATGATGGACAGAGAAACTGTCTGAAACATGTAGAGTTTTATTCCAAAAATAAATTTGAGAAATTAGTGCATCTCATTGGTTTTATTATAAGAAATGAAAAATAATCTGTGCAGGGATAGTGCAATGATTTTGCTTTTGTATTTGTGTAGTTGTACGTAGTCACAAGAATATTCTGTGCTTCAATTTATATGTAGTGAGTAGTGACTGGGCATAGTTACTGAAAAATAAGCAGTTTCTGTGAAGACATATGCATAAAATGGTGACATTTAAATTGCAATGACTTTATTTTTAGCATAGTTTGCTGAACTATTTATTTGTTGCAAATATCTCTGGACATTACCAATTGGACATGGTTGAAGGTTTTTGAAAGATTTCTGTACATTTAGTGGAAATTTGTACTAAGTTCACATTCTGTTTAAGTTTCGTCATTTGTTATGTTATATTACAGTGTTCCTAAACCCAAACAAGGTTGAAAATCCCTGACTGATTCCAGTAAAAATGCTTGATATCATCAGCAAACTGCCACATATGTCTCAGCCCTTTATCCAGTTTTTAACCCTTCCCTTCCTAGGAAAACTCAGCATTGTTGAATCCTTTTTCATTGATTCCCTGGTGTCTGAATTTTATGTTCTGATTTTTCAGAACATTCTGTTCCATCTTCATAGGTTGTGTGGACAAGAAGAATAACTGGGATGAGATTGCTAAGGCATTCATACAGGTGAAGGTAAACGTTTCTAAATACCCTAACAACCTCATCCCAGTTATTCTTGTTGTTCACACTACATATGAAGATGGAACAGACTGAGTGTTCCAAAACGTCGGCACATAAAATTCAGGAGCTGAGGAATCACCCAAAAGAAGAATACAGCTTTCACAATACAATGAAAGTTTGAAATGAAGAAAAACTTGGCATTGTGTGTATACTTTTTGAATAGGTTATTTGTGTGAAGGTATTTGGTTTCTCTATTTGTAAAGGGATGTGAGTCTTCCAGAATGTTCATACGGACATGAGAATAAAACTGACAAGTGCATGTGAAGATATGTGAATTTGCTACATTCTAAATGTTGTCAATCTCTTTATATTTCTATCACCTTTTGTGACCATCTTCAGGGAGGTGTTTTATGAAGGGTGCATTTCAAGGTATCAAAACCATTGTACAAATATAAAATATTAAGTTTTAAATATGTGATTCAAAATGTGTTGAAATTTAAAGTACAAAATATGTTGAAATATATATTTCAAACTTAAAATTTTATATTTGTACAATGGTTTTGATGTCTTTGTAATATATCCTTTATAAAACATCTCCCTGAAGATAGTCACAGAAGGCAATTGAAACCTGTAGGAGGTTCACAACATTTAGAATGTAATAAATTCACATATCTTCATATGAGATTGATGGTTTTATTCTCATAGTGAAGCATTAGTACATGGTCATGAAATATTTAAATTTGTTCATGTTCATGTCTCAACACCAGTACTAGTCATATTTTTGTCTCTCCAGTGGGAAGCTGTGTTCAGTAACTTGCGCTCTCAACTTTGATGAAAGAAATGCCGTTCTGGACAATCACTTTTTCAGTAATGTGCTTGTATTTATGGTTATTGCTTGCAGTTTCAGTTGTTTTTACTAGAGGCTCTTGCTTGTGTTTTAATTGTGTGTGTGTGTGTGTGTGTATTTTGTGAGTTGTGAATGTTATATATTTGGAGGACCGCGGTAACACAGTGGTTAAGGTGCTGTGCTACAATTCGGAAGGTTGCTGGTTCGATTCCAGATGGTGTCACTGGAATTTTTCATTGACATAATCCTTCTGATTGCACAATGGCCCTGGGGTCAACTCAGCCTGTAACAGAAATGAGTACCAGGAGTATTTCCTGGGGGTAAAAACGGCCAGTGTGTAAGGCTGACAACCTTACCACCATTCTGGCCCATTGTCACGTAATCTGGGAACCTTAACTTTCTGGAACCCTCTGGGCACCTCGGGCCTGTAATGGGACTGATTTACCTTTTTTACCTGAATGTTATATTTACTCGTATCAGTCTAGTCAGTAAGACACAAGAAGAAAATTACAAAAACTTAAAATCATCATCAGTATCTATATTACATACTGTCCATGTATGTTAGTATCATAGAGAATGAGAATGTTTACAGCACATGAAATTTGTATATTGTGCATTTATGGTGACTATCTTTTGGGCAAAACTATTGAGACAGTTAGATCAGGTGTTGAAATTGTCGCATGTTAAGTCGCTTTTAGAGTAGAATGATTTTCACCTTACCAGTATGGAGAACGGTATTAGGCATGCTGAATACAGATGTACCAGTTACTCTTCATTCGTTGTACTGTGTGACAGAAATGCTGGACATGATGAGGTGATGATTCCATATTATTTAATAGCAACATGCAATGTTGTTTATCCACTAGTGAGGACGTTTGTATCATTAATTTAATTTTGGTGACAGTGAGGCCAGTGGAGGCACCTAGGCGGCCATGTGAGCCATCTCCATGTGGCTCTAATGCCATATGCAGGGAACGGAATGGAGCAGGGTCTTGCTCTTGTCAGCCTCAGTATTTTGGTGATCCATACACGGGATGCCGCCCTGAATGTGTTCTGAGTTCAGACTGTGCAAAAGACAGAACTTGCATCAACAACAAATGCAGTGATCCATGTCCTGGAACCTGTGGGCTCAATGCACAGTGCCGTGTCATCAACCATGTTCCTTCATGCAGCTGCTTGCCTGGTTACACAGGCGACTCTTTGCGATCTTGCTCTGCTATTCCTGCAACTCGTAAGAACCTCTTCTAATCTGTCTAAATTCCACACATTTCTGAGTACTGTCAATTCTTGATATTCTGTCCATGCTGTATTGCTGCCTTCTTTGATTTTATAACATTGTACTTTGTCTCTTATACTTTCTCTTTTTAGAATATGTAATCCATTCACATAAAGTTTTCAGGAAGTTGAGGTTGGAACACTAATACATAAATTGTTTTAGAAGTCATTGAGATTTTATGAATTTCTTAGAAGTTAAAAGGATAATTATATTGTTTCATAAAGAGAATTTGTGTAAAGGAACACAGAAAGAAAATATATAAACTTACTTGAAGTGAGAGCTAAATAAAATTGTCAACATAAATTTGGTAGCAAAATTGTTCATATGTAATGAAATGCATAATATAATTTTATTTCATTATGACAATGGAAACCCTTAAAATGAAAGACTGTATGGACAACAGAATTATTTGATGTTGGATATTAAATTTATAATATCACTTTCATCAAGAGTTGACACTATTCAAACAAGTACACTGAAGTGTATTTTATTACAATTAGTAATGTATATTATAACTAACTGATTGATTTGCAAATATTTCCATATGTTGATTTGGCATAACACATTTAGATATATAACAGGTGATTAATTATTTAGTTTAACATGTTAGTCAGCTACAGTAATTATCATTCATACAGTAGTAGCATTTAATAATTCATCAGTAAACAGGCTTATGGATCCACTATACAGTAGCTATTCTTTCTTTTCAGGCACTTCCCTGTTACTAACATTATTTTGCCTTAAACAACCAAAATTATCTACATTTTTCTGTTACTATAATTCAAAATTATTGTTCAATTACATTTTGATATTTTCATATAAAAATATGACACACAGCTTGTGTCAGTTCAGATTGCAGCTTTGAACACTTACACATAGGCAGTGATGTTTCATTGTAACTATATGTTTCAAACACGAGTGGAAGATGTACTCCAGAGGGAAATACACCTGTTTTCCAACTGCTTTTTCTGTAGTATTACATACCTCATTGATGATTTATTTTTGTGATGCATAGCAGAGCAACTAAAATGAGCTTCATAATAGTGAATATGTACACTGAATGGTTCAGATTGTATAGGATTAATTAATTCATCCATTCTGTTGTGTCTTACAGTGGGTTCTTAGCCTTTTCCAAAGCAAGTTCTCAACACAGAGTGATATCCCTCTCAAAGAAGTCAAACTCCTCTGATTGAAAAATAAGCTTTAAATTACCTGTTGGTTGCCATGAATATATCATAGCGTTTTTCATATGACATATAAATATTTATGGAAATACTGCTGAGAACTACGAAATTTGTTCGTGTGTTTATCCTGGATAATTTCCTGATTCAACATTTTCTTTAAGAGTGTGTTTCTCTGTAAATTATTTTTGATTGCTGTTTGACATAAATAAATTGCATTAAATTAATTTAGGTATTTATAGTCACTGTGTTGGAAGAACAGTCTCAGTAATAACACAAAATAACAAAGAATAGAATTCAGTGCCTTTCAACAAAATTTGTTTGTAGGAGTATTTCCATAATAGTCTGTCACAAAAAGAAATTTAAAAAGAGTTCAAATTTGAGTTTAGTATTAATATAAAGCTCTTTATTGTAGATGTCAAATAAAGAGCATTTGCCTTTTATTTGCTTTCAAGCATTACAAGACACACACACAAACATTTACAGTTGTAGTGTATTACGCTTCTTCTCCAGTAACATACTTTATGAACTGGTTGAATTTGATACAAATTAATGGGTACTGCTTCTCTTTTATATAACTTATTCACCCAGTAAATAGCAGATACAGTTCTAGATGTATTGATTAATTTAACACTTCCACATTTTCCTTCCTCACCCTGTACTTGTACATCATATTTCAGTTCCATTTAGTTTTGTTTGGTGTACTGTACTGTATAATTCTTAACGTGAATGTGTGCTATTAGAACAGGAAAGAAATAATGTAATCAGACTGAGTCTTTTCTTTTCTTTCTACACTTTAACACTAATTACATATTAACAAACTCCTTGTTTATAAAGTATACATTCAACTGTAGTATGTATTATTTTACATTGGTTTATATCCTGTACTTCACATAACACAGCTCTCTCCTTTCGTCTTTGGTACACAGCTTTAGCTCCAGCCTGTCCTGCAAACCCCTGTTTGCCAAGCCCATGTGGTCCTAACAGTGTGTGCCGAGTTGTGGACAGTCATGCTGTGTGCTCTTGTCAGCCCGGCTGTGTGGGTTCCCCACCCACATGCAGGCCTCAGTGTGTTGTTAGTTCTGACTGCCCACAAAACCTGGCCTGTATCAACCAAAAATGTCAGGATCCATGTCCAGGCACATGCGGTTTCAATGCTCGCTGTCAAGTTGTGAATCACAATCCAATCTGTACGTGTGCTGCGGGCTTTACTGGTGATCCTTTTGCAAGATGTCTGATACAAGAAAGTAAGCTTCCTATTTTCACCTCTTTTTTTGAACACATTTCTAATGCATTTGGTTTGAAAGACACTTTTATTTTTATGTAAAGGATAGTAAGTATTAGCCAAGAACTATTTTGTTCCAAAAACTTCGGTTAATATATTCACCTAATTAGTACTGATTGGAGAATATTACAGTTGAGTGAAACCATAACATGGGTCTTTTCAAAATTAAGTGATGTTTACTTGATTTTCTTCATTAATGTTTAGCATTGCTTGTCAACCGGCTGTTGTACGCGCTTCAAAAATAAACCACATATTCCCATGCCACAGTTAGTGGTCAAGTCTGTTAGCACCATGTTAGAAGTGTGTACCATATACTGTATAGGGTTATACTTATCATCCTTTATTTGGGCATAATGTTTCAAACATAGTTCACAACTAAAGGTAATGCAATAGATTTTCCTTAGTGGGATCAACATAACACATTTTAGTTTCTAAAACACAAGTTAACTAATTGCTGACTATGTTCTGCATATGGAATCACTTGTAGCTTTCATTTATAGTTACAAGAACATATGTACATATACCTTCATAATCTTTGGTTTTTGTGTTGTGTAAAAACATTAATCTTCTAATATACTGTACCTTCAGTGTGTAGTTTATGCTTTACATCATCTGACTAGATACCCTTTATTGGGCAATCTTGAATTATGTAGAATTAATTATTTTACTTCCTCTTGACTATAATCTACTGTATCTTATTCTTAAATTTACTTCAGTTTTAACCTTATCTGCTGCTTGTGACCCAACTGGCAATACCCCTGTTATTCTAGAATCTCCTGAACCTCCGAGTGGTAACCCTTGTGTGCCTTCACCATGTGGGCCAAATTCACAGTGCCGTGCTGTTGGCAGCACACCGGCTTGCACATGTTTGCCAAACTATGTGGGCCGAGCTCCAAACTGTCGACCTGAGTGCACTATCAATGCGGAATGTCCTAGCAACTTGGCATGTCAGAAGGAAAGTTGTAGGGATCCTTGCCCAGGATCTTGTGGGCCTAGAGCAATCTGTCATGTGGTCAACCATGGGCCAGTATGTACGTGTTTGCCTGGACTCACAGGTGACCCATTCTCAGGCTGCTCTTCTGTTCCAGCAAGTAAGATTCCATGCTTAAGGCCAAAGCCTTTGTCAGCTTACAAGTTTACAAGGTGCAGAAGATATATATTGACATACGTACTGTTGAATATGGTTCCACTATTGTTAGATATTTCAGAGAAATACTGATCTTTATCTTCACCAACTGAAAATTACATTTATTCACTTTTTGCTCTAAGGGATGCAGTATACACAGGTTTTGGTGTATTAAATAAATATCACATTAGATTCCAACTGTCATGCCTCAATTAACACAGTTGAGGTTTGAGACATTCATGATTTTGGACAAATATACATATTATTTTATATGAAGCTATATTTACCAACATCATTGCTATAAGGTGGTCTTGACAAAGTACAAGACAAGAATGATTTGCATGGGGCCATGTCTGTCCGCTCATACTTTTGTGACCTAGTATCGGAATCCAAACCATTTGTAATATTTTTTTTTTTTTAATTTGGTGTAGAAGTTATTTACAAAAAGTTTCAAGTGAGCATGAGTTTACTGGAAATCGGCTCAGTGACTCTCATACTTTATGTAAGGGTGTAAATGAATTTCTACTCGTATTTTCTTCATGTCTGGACTGATTTTGGGTTAACTTCGATATGGAGGCTCTGTATGCATTGCCACCGAGCATTTTTGAGTTTTATGAAAATGGTAGAGTGAAAGTCCTGGTTTGCTTTGGGCCATAAATAAAATTTTGTCCATATTTTTTACATTTTTCAAATGATTTGGGTAAAACTGAGCATATGGGATGACAACAAATGTTTAAGGAGTGATTGTGACTTGTGTAAATATCACATTTATTGTCCATTTTGGGTGAAATTCAGTCTAATAAGAGATCTGCACATAATGCTGGTGAGCATTTGTGAATTATATGACAATGGGGATGCAGGGAAGGTCATAATTTTCTAATGGGCATATATGAATTACACTTTTGCGTGTACAATGAAACTGTACATCTTTAAAGCAAAGAATGTGTTGGTAATACCTGTGTTCTGGGTCGTGGCATACATCATTTGCAATCTTGTTTTAAAATATATAAGCATGGGCATGATAGAGAAAAATGCTGATGTTGAGTGAATGAGTTGTGAATGGTATTTTAACTAAGGAGACTGGACATAGATTACATATTTTGATGTTTTTCCAACTGGATTGTTTCCTCCATGACCATTTCAGCAGTGGCACCAGTGGTAACAGATGGTCTAAGAGACCCCTGTATTCCATCTCCATGTGGCTCTAATGCAGTCTGTAAACAACATCAAGGGGCAGTATCATGTGTATGTCAGCAAGGTTACTTTGGGAACCCATATTTAAGTTGTCGGCCAGAGTGCATTTTGAACACCGACTGTCCACATGATAAGGCGTGTGTAAACAACAAGTGCCGCAACATGTGCCAAGGAACTTGTGGCATCAATGCTGAATGCCAAGTTGTGAATCATTCTCCTTCCTGCAGCTGTCTGCCAGGCTATGCTGGGAATCCTTTCATCTCATGCCATGTAGTGCGACCTAGTAAGCTCTGCTTTTCTCTGTATCTTTCATAACTGTCACCCTAGAAACAGTTTTTTAAGTGTTTATCAGTCAAGCTTTAAGTGTGTACAGCTTCATACCCATTACCTTACTTTAGTTAGTTCATATGTGTGTTCATTAGCATTCCCAAAATAGCAAAAGTTTGTGTATATTGCATGTGAAGTACCAAGTTCTAAACTTTTGTCAGTTGAACAGATTTTTGGTACTGTATAGTTTTTAAATTTTATGAAGACTTGCTATGCTTCTCTTGCTATAGAATGCATGTGTTGTGTATCTTATAATTGACTCCTGTCTTGTATTGCTGCATGTTTTAATAATGAACGTGTATCTCTCCCTTTAGTTGTGGTATCACAGGAGGAATCTCCGAGGAATCCTTGCTTCCCTTCTCCATGTGGACTGTACAGTGTATGCCATGTAGTAAGTGAATATCCTGTCTGTTCATGTCAGGCAGGGCATGTTGGTTCACCACCAGCATGCAGACCAGAATGTATTGTGAGCACTGACTGTCCTCAGGAAAAAGCATGTGTCAACCAGAAATGTTTGGACCCATGTCCAGCCATATGTGGTCTTAATGCCAACTGTCAAGTTGTGAACCACAGCCCTATATGTACCTGTTCTGTGGGTTTTATTGGTGATCCTTTTGTTCGATGCGTTAAAGAAGAAAGTAAGCATTGCCTGTCATCTGTCTTTAACTTTGTAAATATCTGCTTATCTAATGTCTATGCACTCTCTTGAATACCTTCTTTGGAAAGTAAGATTGAAACTTGCCTTTTCCAATCTTGTTCTTAAGCTTTCGCCATGTTCTAAATGTAAATTATTCCTTTTTGGGTAATTCCCCGGCGTCTGAGTTCTAATTGCAATTAGAACTCAGACGCCGGGGAATTACCCAAAAAGGAATAATTTGCCTTT
>Ga0123357_10008786_pt1 | contig 12672 bp, 10 predicted proteins | sample TergutEmb28metaG_FD_89873 | JGI IMG/M metagenome (GOLD analysis project Ga0123357, IMG submission 89873) | Embiratermes neotenicus P4 segment gut microbial communities from Petit-Saut dam, French Guiana - Emb289 P4 | ecosystem: Host-associated > Arthropoda: Insects > Digestive system > Gut ... | reverse complement strand
TCCAAACGCGCAGGCGCACTCCGCATTCCAGCTCAACACTCATCAGGTGCAGACCACCAACCGAGCCAGACAATTACTCGCACAACGCATTACGCAACCACGCGTAACAACTGTATGACAGACAAAATAAAGAGAACATATGTGCTTTACTGCGACTGTCATTTCGCAATCCCGCAGTATCCCACAGTAAGCATTAGTCTCGCCTTCCACAGCGCTGTCGCCCACAAGAGTAAGGTATATCGGTTGTCCCGTGAACCTCCCCACTCGCGTCGAGGGCGGGCCGTTTTGGAACTCGTACCCTCATTTGTCTCTTAGATGGAGGCATTACGTTCCTCCAAAACCTCGGAACAAACGCAGCTCACTACAAAGGTAAAAATCGGAAAGACAACCTAATGATAGGCCTGACGCTGTACAGGAATGTGGTGTGTCCGACATCAAAGTTGATGGCACTGGGTCTCAGCTGGTAAATCTGTAGTGTGACTGTAGCGGGTCGTAAGGAATTTGTCCAAATCTGTGTCAGCTCGGACCTTGTTTACTCAGCCTTGAATATGGAGGCAGCATGACCCTCTGAAAAGTCGTGTTCAACTTGTATAGCTACGTGGACGCGATGTACACTCAGACGACTGTAATCCGGACAGTGACGATATTAATTGCTTTCCATTTGGTCAATATTACAAGTATTTTCCTCCGCCACACAAGGTCGAACAATCGGCTGCTGGTTCTGTTAACAGTCCGGTGTGTCATGTTATTCCTGGAAGAGCCGTGTGAAAACTGTGGTAGGAGGCAGGCCGTACGTGGGGTGATCAGTTTGTATCGTCATGTGCATCAGGACCAGTGAAATATGACATTACAGAAGAGTGCGTTTGGAAAACAGGCACCCTGCTACGTGAGCAGTACTCCATATGGAGTACAGCTGTCACAAAGGAACCAATGTCAAGACTTTCTGCCTATTCTGTGATGGACAAACACGTGTTAACACGTGAAGTAGATTGCTGTGTTAGTGTCAAGTGCAGCTATATACGTTAATTAGTTGTGCGTATTTCACGTTTGTTGAGATATTTGACTCTTTCAAGCTAAAATTAACCAGAACTGTATATAAATATTCAGTCCGTACCGTGCAGTAAACACTCTCCGTCTTGGTTATGAAAACCAGTCAGTTAATTTAAAAACTCCTATAACACCAACAAATTCCTAATTCTGTAATTTATGCACACAGTGCTTTATATAACTCCATGTTTCGGCTGTATTATCTCGCCATCTTCTGGGAACCGGCACCAACATTTCCTGAAACATCGAGCAATAAAATATGCCACAATAAACATACATTGTTGTGATATCAACAGTGCAGAATGCTGCTTCATCATAATGCACGGATTAAACGCTGTAAAAGTTATAGAAGCTCAACAAGCAAGAATTATTCATCATTACAAAAAAAAAAAAATCAAAGGAGAAGTTATTTGGAACTAACACAGCAGTATGGTTCAGTGAAGTGTGCAGATTCAACAATTTAACGCCTAAATATATCCATATTAAAGTTAAAGGAAACAATGCACACAGCACGCAAATGAAGAGTGGAACAGGAGATATAGAATAAATCACGAATTATAGTTTCTCCTGAGGGGAAAAAAACTGTGGCTTAAGGAACAACTATATAAACCCCTTCTTAAAAATGCTACCTACTGGCAAAATATGTGACCTGTACACTTCTGCACTGTTGGTATCACAACATATGTATGTTTATTGTGACATATTTTATTGCTGGATGTTTCAAAGAAATGCCGGTGTCACCTCCCTGTAGATGGCGATGCAGTAGCGCCGAAACATGCAGGAGCTATTTAAAAGATAGCACGTGTAAATTATAGAACAGTGCAAGTTTTTTTGCTTCATCATAATACACAGAATGAGCAATGCAAAACCAGTCACTTAACGCTGTATAGGGAAATAATCGCTGTTTGTTCTGAGATCCACACAAAACACATAAATACACAGCGTGGGCTGAACGTAGTGTTTGTAAATGTTAAACCGGGTGGTACATATAGTGACCACTTGACTTGACAGGGTTAACCACGAGATGAAATTACCTTTCAGGCGTAAATAGACCCTCTAGGTCAGCGAAAATGACCGACCGATGTTACAAAGTAAATTATCATGATGTGGGTTCGCAAATTCGTTCTGGCGTACGTCGTTCGGGACAACGTAGATTATTGGAAATGTCTTCTGTTAAAATTGCTCTGGAATGCATCCACCCGCATCTACGCCCACGTCCAGTAATTCCCAAGCCCAGTTACGTTGTCTCGATTCATTATTTATGATCACCCCGCCGCTTTACCCTTGAAGTCGAAAGAGCGTTGTCAATAACCATGCGAATGATGAGGTAGACTGCTGCATCTCACTTAAGATATTGTCGGCAGGTTCTTGAAGACAAACAGAAAATCAGCGATGTGAATTTGTACGAGCGATTCAGGTTAGCAATGGCGGTAGACTGGCCCCACGTCTCAACATTACACGCCACCTTGACCTGGTACTAGGTGGAATTGAGTTGCGATAGTTCAGTATTTATTGTAAGTGCAATTAAGTCCCAGGAATTGCCTCTCCTTGGAGAGATTCGAACACCGGGCTTTCTCTTACCTTACTCTTATTCTGACTCAAGGATATTTTCTTATTCGTTCACAATCAAATTCTTGGGGGGGGGGACATTGATTTAGGTGATAGCCCGTGAGAAAGTTAGGTTAAGCGGTAACTCGGGGAGCTTTCTGCTGTAGGTTTATTGTTGTTTTCCTCAGTCCCCAATGCAGGAATAATACAGGTGTCTCGTTTATCGTGTTCTTGAGCACGGCAGCGTTTTTTCATAGAAATCCTAGGCGTCCCATGGCAGCTGCCATGGTTAGCGCAGCGATAAAAGAGACGATCTGTATTTTAAAATACGTCCGGCTGCTCCACAGTTTTCCTTCCTCCTCATTCTGCCCTGGAAGTAACCTGTGCGGTTTGTGTGGCCTGTCGTCCAAGGCGCACTACATGCTGCTTCAAGCGTGTCTTACTAAAAACCGTAAAGAAACTGTTGTCATTTCGCAAACGCAATGCCTGTTACATTATGCAGAGTCCTTATTTTATCTCACAGTTATCGAAAAGTGAGTTTTCTGCCAGACTACATGGCGCCACTTCTCGGAAGACAGAATTTTTCATAGATACTGTTATGAGAAACTCAAATCTCACTCTCCCCATTAGCTGAGACCCATTTAGATCACCTATTGCATGTTCCTCCCAGAGAAAAGTATGGCGCATTCGCAAGCCCCATCATGGGGTCCACATTGAACATCTTGTCTGCCACTGGACAGACATCACGAAGTGTTATATTGATAACAAACCCTAATGATAGTAATTACATTTGACAGTGTGTCTCTGGGCACAGCGACTGTATCTTATAAGAAATCCTATGTCCGCTGAGACATGTGATGCGTGTAGTGCTCTGGGACACGTTGTGTGGCATGTCTATAACTGTGAACAGTGTCACTCCAGTGAATTAAAGTGTATGATGTAAAACGTCTTCTGGGATGTGGTGCTGTGTTTGTGTGTGTCCCAGTGTTTCAAAGAATTGTAGTGCATTCATCCTCACTGTCAAGCAGTTAAAGAAGAGTTCTTATAGTCGCCCAGTGACCTTGCAACTTTCATAGTCCATAATTGTGGGTTTCCAATTCTCTGTTTTCAGCATGGGATGCCAGAGCAGCTGGAATTGCAGCAGCTTGTAGAAACTGGTGGCAGCAGGCAAGATGATGTGGAAAGGGGTGCTGGAGGTCATGCCGTTATGGTGGCTAGCAGATGCCGTCCCTGCCCTTACCTGGGACTTCTTCTGGCTACTCTGTCATCTCTCTTCTTCTCGCTCTGTTCGGTGATAGTGAAATGGCTGGTGGATGTGCATCCCATGGAACTGGCTGCATGTCGTTTTGTAGGTGTCCTTCTGCCAGCTGTACCCATCGTCCTTTGGCGCAAGGAACCCGCGTTTCCACGAGGCAGACGAATAATGCTCCTTCTGCGTTCATTTGTTGGCACCACTGGCCTCATGCTTAGCTTCTACGCCTTCCGTCATATGCCTCTGGCTGATGCCTCGGTAACTTTGTTTCTTTTTGTGATTCGAGGTTCCATGCCTTGGTTACTCTCAATAATGGCCTTTTGGTTTTGGTACTGAAATTGATTTACTGACAGTATGTACACATAGTTTATATTGAATTTGGAACATCCTAGATTTAACTGTTTACAAATTATAAAATGAGTGGCTGCTTCATCACCTGTTACTATTTTTTAAACTTATAATTAAGTATTCCAGTACGAAGTTGCAAGAATGTGTAAAGATGAGGGAACTGAAAGGGCCACATCAACTACCTCCCTCTGTACCTTTGTGTGTGCAAATGTCCTAGTATATTAAGTTGAAGCATAAACACTAAAATAGATGCAAATTTTGAATGTTACAAATTTAGATTGTGTCAAGATCTAAACATGGAAAACCCAGAGTTTGATACTGTGTAAAGGGGTGAATTTGTTTCTGTCCATGGCATGTAGGCATGTAGGAGAAGTAGAGGTATAGCTCCACTCATTCTTAACCTTGGCACTAGATAGAGGTGAGCAGTCAATTTTATCGCCTGTCCAGTTTATCTGGAGGGAAAGAAATCCCACTATCCACTGAACAAGAGCATGGATGTGCTCCAAAACTGGTGGGGGTATTTTTTGGCAAGAAGGATCTATATTCCCTGCTGGGAATCGAACCCCACATTGTCCAGCCAGTAGCCTTGTCACTTTACTACCAGAGCTATCCCAGCTCTGACTACATTGTAATGTTACTGAATTTTAGAACAATATCATGGTAATTATTACCAATTAATACTGTGACAATGAAATTAAGCAGTTGCTAGCAATTTAATTCGTAGAACAGAGGCACATGATTATTTTCTTGGGAGCTTTCACAACACTGGGAAAAGTGACTATTATCGTCATGTCCATACGTCCACCCTCATGGAACAATTCTGCTGCCACTGAATTGGTTTGCATGAAATTTTATACTGGGGGCTTTTACTGAAATATATTGAGAAAATTCACACTTGGTTATAATTGGATGACATACCCGGCATTTCACTTGAAGACCTAAGTATGTTGTTACTGATATGTCACTGAATTATTTCGGGAATGAGAAACATTACAGATAACAGTTTCAGAAAATTTCGAAACACACATTTTATATCAAATACATTTGTTCCGCAAATCATGCTTTTTGTGAGACAACTATGGAACTCACTGCAGAGCCTGGCAGGCCATAACATAATATAGCATAAAAAAGGTGTGATTTACAGGCTGGGGAAATAAGACAATAGTGTAGATATTGAGTTGTGATATTTACTTCATTGTATCCAGCAGTGTGAACTTGGGTGTGGGTTATAAATATGCCTGTAAATTATGTACAAATTTTGCTTGAAAGTCAGAAATTACAAAATGTTTCGACAAGCTGAAACTTTGACATAATACGTGACTTATGACATTCTTGAAAAAGTTATTAACACCCTGTAATAGTAACAGTGGTAGAGGCAAGGCTGCACTCAAACTTAATCTTGGCACTAGATGGAGATCAGTGGTTGACTGTACTCTGTGGGAGCTGTACCCCCTCAGGTATGTGTTAAATAGGAGTCTGGATGGGCTCTGGGGCCAGTCTGGACGTTGTTGGAGAAGAGAAAGTCTCTTGCTCCTGCAGGCAGTTGAATGCTGGACTGTCTGGCCCATAGTGTAGTCACTGCACTGACTGAGCTATTCCGGCTTCTGTACATGGTGTTTGTGTTGTCATTATATGCATATGGATGCTTTAAAGTTTAAGGGAAAGTTATCCTTGTGCACACCACTGAGGCATATTGGGGAGTGGAGGTATTGCTCTACTCAGTCCTGAACTTGGCGTTGATAGAGGTGAGGGTTAGCTTCACCCCCAGGCCACTTATTCCCCGGGGAAAGATCACCTGCTGCCCATTGTGTAAGATGCTGGGTGGGCCCCAGAGCCAGCCTTGCCACTTTCGAAAAGACATAAACCTGTTGTCGCTGCTGGGAACTGGAACGTGATTTGTCAGTTGTGCAGCTAAGAACCTAGTCACTACACCAACTACATACAAATGTGCAGCTCTTTAGTCCTGTGCTCAATTTACTTACAGCATATTTACTCTCAGAGATAGATATTGTTAATGGTTTATATTTAACATGGGAACTTTAAGAAAAAAAGTACCAAATTCTGACCACTTGTCTTAATCTCTTACCATTTGCATTCATAGCATGTGCGGGGTAACTTTGTTTTTGGTTACATATACCATATACTTATTGTTGAAATCTCAAGCTAGAAATGTGTACTAAATAAGGTTGTATGGTTGTTAATAAGTATGAAGACCTTTCAGTCATTTCACATCTTCATTTCACTCTCTTTCAGAAGCCCATTAAAATACTTTTTGCTCTTTTGTTGGTTGGTGGGGACCACAGTAGCACAGTGGTTAAGGTGCTGTGCTACAAATTGGAAGGTCACTGGTCGGTAGATTTTTCATTGACATAAAATCCTTCCAATTGCACTATGGCCCTGGGGTCGACTCAGCCTCTAACAGATGAGTACCAGGAGTATTTCCTGGGGGTAAAGGCGGTCGGTGCCTAAGGCTGACAACCTACCACCATCCTGTGCCGTTGTCATGAAATCTGGGAGCCTTAACTTCCTGGAAACCTCTGGGCCTGTCCAGGCCTGTAACGGGACTGCTTTACCTTTTACCTTTTGTTGGTAGTAAGACCTAAGTGTTTCGCCATTTTTGACAGAAATTTTCCTTTTTCACATGACTTCCATTAAACAGTATAGAGTACATGAACAAGAACAAAAAATATTCAAACAAAATATCTTTCTTTGCATTCTTGGGGTTTTCTCTGTTTGGGATAGTAGAGAAATTTTTGTGATAAAGGCAGGTTTTCATTTCATCCTTGTTCCATTTTAGGCATATGACACTATAAGACAGAAGTGATGAGCAATATTTTTATGCAAGAATAACACAAAATTCTTTTGTCAACATAATTGTGATGTCTCTTTGTTTATTATTTACAAACTGCTTTTGTTTCAGGTTGTAGTGTTCAGTGTTCCAGTATTTGTGGCAATATTTGCACGGCTCTTCCTGAAGGAACCATGTGGTTTCTTCAATGTAATCAGTGTGTGCCTCACATTGGTTGGTGTTGTGCTCATTACACGCCCACCTCTTCTGTTTGGTCACAGCATTCCTGCACTTGCTTCCTCTCCAGATGATGAACAGGATAGCGACATCTGGGGTGCTGTTGCTGCCTTCTCTGCAACCCTGTTTGGAGCCAATGCATACATCCTTCTGCGTGCACTGAAAGGTTTACACTTCTCTGTCATTATGGCCAACTTTGGCTCGTTTGCTCTAGTTCAGACATTGTTGGTAACATGGGCACTGGGAGCACTGTGCATTCCACGCTGTGGACTTGACAGGCTACTCGTTGTGGCACTGGCTCTTTTCAGTTTTGGTGGGCAGATTTTGCTGACACTGGCCCTTCAGCTAGAGCAGGCAGGCCCAGTGGCAATAGCACGGTCTGCTGACATAGTGTTTGCATTCATATGGCAGGTGCTGTTTTTTGAAGAAGTGCCTAACAGATACAGTATTGGTGGAGCAATCCTTGTCACTAGCTCAGTAGTGCTGACTGGTTTACGCAAATGGGCTCTTGCCCTGCCTGAGTCTTCACCTGTTAAGAGAACTCTGGGTGTGCTAGGGAGGTGAAGGGAGCTATGAGAGGGTGAGGATGCAAGTAGTCTTGGCAGTTCACAAAGGAGTATTGTTAACATGTTTTGAAGCACTTGGAATGTTGATATTATTACTGTTGTTATTTACTCTTCACATTATTAGGTGTATTGGCTGCCTGCTGCTGTCATCATGATTCTTGGCCATTTAATGTGGAGAGCTGTCAGTGTGTTTTTACTGTGTCACATTTGCAGTTTCCTTATGTCTGATTTGTGTTAATGCATGGTAAATGTAAATTAAATAAGTTCCATTTCTGAGTTATTCACTGGCAATGATGTTTCATTGTCTGTGACAGTATGTAATCCCATCACTTTCAATAACCTGGTCTGGATGGGTGCCAGAATGCTATATGGCATCTGCTGGCCAAGTCAGGAAATATAATTGGAATGCCAAGTGACGTGCATGTACATTACTTTTTCAGCATGTAAACATCTGAATGCTATACCAGTATGTTATGATTTTTTAAATGGCAAGCCAGGTGTTTTACCTTCAGGAAGAACATTGTAATATTCAGGTGACACACCTTTATTGTGCTCAGATCAGTAAGTGTATCCCAAGGAGTTCCATCATGCACAACACCATTTATTATGAAGGTGACTAGTTTCAGCCAATTTTTTGGGGCATCATTAGACCTTTATACCAGAACCCATGAAAGAAGCTATAAAGATTATATGTGTTAGTCAAACAACCATCCAAAAGTTCAAGAACTTAAGGAAAAAACTATGCAGTCGAATAATTTATTTCATGGGTTGTGGTATGCAAGTCTGATGATGGTCTGAAAAGTGGGCCGAAACTGTGTTGTGCATGACTGAACTCCTTTGGATACATCTATCATAAAACATATTTGTGTGTGTGTGTGTGTGTATGTGTGAGGCAACTGGCTTGACAAATTTTAAATTATGTAAATACTAGTAATATAGTGCACTGTACTGTACTGTACTGGGGCTGGGTAGTGTGGTTGGTATAGTGACTGGCTATGGGCTGGATGGTCTGGGGATCGAATCCCAATGGGGGTGAGATTTTCCGCACCAGTCCAGACCAGGCCTGGGGCTCACCCAGGCTCCTGTACAATGGGTACCCGGTTGTTCCCGGGGTGAAGAGTGGCTGGGGCGTGATGCTGACCCCTCACCACCTTCTAGTGCCATGGTCAAGAAAGAGTAGAGTTGTACCTCTACTTACCCTATGGGCCATACAACCTGTACAGAGCCTCAGTGCCTGTACAAGGGTGCACTTTACTTTTTCTTTACTATACTATAAATACTGTTTCATTTTTTTTATGGGTACTGTGCTACCTTTCTAGCCTAGGCTTCCAAGCCTTGCAAATTAGGTTTTATGTTTTGGCAATATGACATTTTAAATTGTTGGGTACTGCGGAGCTGATGTTCAGATTTTAAATGGGAATAAAAATATTAATATTTACAGTTATGCTACAGTGGGCCAGTATAATTTTGTTAGCGCAACCCATGGCCAGTATGGAAGGCAGAGACCTGGAAGTTGAGAGCTGCAAGTCTGGGTTTAAGAGGGATAAACCAATAAGAGGATGGAGAAAAGTACATCATAATGAGCCTCATAGTAATAATGTGGACTTCATATTGAATTGTTAGATGTATTGGTGGCCTGTCTCCATGGATAGCGTTTTGTCTGATAATGTAGATGTACACAACATTGTTTAATCTACCAACTTTTATCCATTCTTCATTCAGACAACTTTGCATAATGGCAGACAGCACATTGCTCACCAGTGTTTCAGTCTTCCATGAGTTGGGATCCACACAGTTGAGTTCAATATATTACAGCTAATATGAGGTTTTTACTGACCATTTTTTAAAGAAGATACTCAAAGTGTTTTGTTTGGCTGGCAGAAATGCATCATATCTAGCAAACATGTTCATTGCACCTTAAAAGTTCTTCTGGGTTTTGTAAGTGGGCTGACAATAAGTGATCAGGGAAAGTTGTTAGATAAAGTAATATCCTTGTGGTTTCCTGTATGGCAGTAATGAAAGGAAACATATAAAGAGCTTTCAATTACTGTATTTACTTGAATGCAAGATGAGGTTTGTTACTTAAATTTAGTACTTATGTATGTGAGGTCAAAATTTAGTACTTATGTATGTGAGGTCATCTTAAATTCATGTATGAAATGCTGAACTGCACTGTGCCAAGCAGGATCACACAGAGCAAAACCAAGGCCTACGTCACCAAATCATCATGTGAATTCTCCACTCTTCTGGGATATTAGGCGGCATTGAGTGGTAATTCCTTACCAACGTTTCAGGATGACCTATCAGTCCCATCTTCAAGAGGCAAGAAATCCAAAAGAGAGAAGAGAGCATGACTGGAGTTAACTCATTCAGTTTTCTTTTTTCGGACACTGGTCTTCATCAAATTTTGTACAGAAGCATGACGTTTCAGAAGCTGGCTGTTTTGTTTCCGGGCAAAGAAGTACCTGACCTGGCAGACCTCTCAGATTGAGCTGTTTTATCCATTGGGCACCATAGCAACAGTAAGTTTTTAAGACATGCCCCTGACAACAGATCTTTTCCACGGGTAGTAACAGGAAAATGGCTATTAAAAAATTAAAAATTAACTGCGAGACTCAAAAATAAAAACTGGACCCTTCCACAAATTAAACACCATAAAATGACTCATACTAACAAATATATTTGAATTCTTAACACACCTAACACTAACTTTGGAGAAAATAGTGAATCTTCATGGGGTCAAGTAAGTTTACAAATCAAGAAATATAAATGTATTACTTAGCCATTGTGGATCATAACAGCATGGCAGTGCATTTCATCAGAAGTGACTTTGAAGGGTTTTAAGAAGTGGTGTATATCCAGTGCAGTGGTTGGGACTGATGATGATATGTGGTGGAATGGCAGTGAAGAGGATGGGAATGTTAGGAGTGAGTGTGAGAACAATGAAGGCACTTTTTTTTTTTAATATTCATGGGACCTTGCATCACAATTCTATGTCAATAAATGTCCAACAAGATGCAACCTATACACAGTTTATTTTATGTGTAAACTGCCCTACATGTTTCGGATGGTTTCTCCACTCATCACCAGGAGCACAAATAACTGTATCTACAGCATCTGGTACCAGTCAACAGTAATAGATAAAAACAAATATTCACCAAACATTTATATGTGATATCCAAGGGGTTAAATCTGGTTGGCCCTGATGTTTAAAATATGTTTGAATAACAGGTTAAAATTTTAGTTAAAGTACAATAGTTAATCATAAAAGATACATAAATTCATGCAGAAAATGCAATATATATTACCAATTAAAGATGTAAGTACATACCCGTTGCTGCTACCTGTCGGTATCATGGAGGAGTTGAGACTGATTTGTGTATCGTGAGTGGTGTATTGATCAGTTTAGGAAAGGCTGTTGATGTACAACCAGTGTCGATGGCCAATTGAAACAGGTGGTTATGGTTGCCTGTGCCTTGTTCTGTAATAAGATCACCATTATGGTGAAATGTGTGAATGAATAATTGCTCATAGGGAGTTAGCAAGGTTACCTTGTTTATTGGTTTAAGTTAGGTCATTGTGTCTGTAACTGTGCCATATTCGTGTATGTTTCGGAGAATGTGCTGGGTGAAGGCTGACTGGGGGTCATTATTCCTAATGTATCGGATATGTTCACAGTACCTCTGAGTTAAATTCCTGCTAGTCTGTCCTATGTATGATTTATTACAGGTCTTACATGTTAGTTTGTATATTCCACTCGTGTTGTATTTCTGGTTGTCATCCTGTTTCCTGGGTTTGATGCAATGTTGTATTGTGTTTGTGCTTTTGAATTCAGTGTTTATATTTGTTTGTCCAAAAAGGTTGGTAAGTTTTCGGATTTTCAGACTATAGTATGTAAGCGTCGCCCATCTTTTATTTTTGTCTTTGATCATTTTTGGTCGAGTTTTGTGCTGCATTTGTGTTTTCAGATTTGTTATGAGTTTTACTGGGAAATTATTATTTCGTGCTATGGTTTGTATTGTCTCCCATTCCATTTGTCATCTTTCCATTGTTAGTGGCACTGATAGCATTCTGTTAATATGATGATAGTATGCTGGAGTTTTGTGTTCAGCAGGGTGGTTGGAGCAGAAGTTGATAGGTGTATCTGTTGTGGTGGATTTCCCTTATGTGTCAATTTCTAGGTTAGTAGGTTATTAAGAGGTCAAGGAAACTGATGCTGTTATTACTTTTGTGTGTAGGATAGAGTTGGAGGTTTGGGTGTAATTGGTTTATGTATTTATGAATTGTTTCCGTAGTTATGTATTTTAAAAGAATATCATCAACATATATTGTATAGAAGAGTATGTTATTTGTATCAGGCATTTGTTTGAAATGTATATTTTCTATGTGCTGTAGGAATATTTCTGCAGTTGTGCTAGAGATGGTTGATGCCATTGAGATTCCTTTTTCTGGTTGATATAGCTTATTTTGAAAGGCAAAGTAATTTTGCTGGAGAATGTTTTTCCAGTAACGTAATTATCTGGTTCGTTACTAGTGTATCATTGTTTTTTGGGGGGTAATGACCTTGTGATCCTGAGTGTTTCTTTTATTGGTATGTTGACATATAGGTCCTTGATATCATGTGTTAACATTTTGCAATTTTCGTCTATTTTGAATTTTGTGAGATCTTCGGCTAGGCTTGTGGAGTTTTTTTTACATTGTAATGGTGGTTAAGGTTAAGCAGACTCTTATTTGTGGTGGCCGTCTTTGATTTGGATAAATACATTTTTCCTTGGCTGACATTTTGGGGGGGGGGGGGGGGGGGTGTTTTTTTTTTTTTTGGGGTTTTTTGTGTTGGTTTTCTTTTGTTAAAAAAGAAGACTTTACCAACACACATTTAATAACAC
>Ga0123357_10008785_pt1 | contig 12673 bp, 15 predicted proteins | sample TergutEmb28metaG_FD_89873 | JGI IMG/M metagenome (GOLD analysis project Ga0123357, IMG submission 89873) | Embiratermes neotenicus P4 segment gut microbial communities from Petit-Saut dam, French Guiana - Emb289 P4 | ecosystem: Host-associated > Arthropoda: Insects > Digestive system > Gut ... | reverse complement strand
GGCAGGAAGCATATCGGCTTAAGCGGCATAAACCTTAACCCGCCACATAAAGGATCGGTCAAATCGTGTGCTACATGAATCGGTCAAGATAATGTGTTATCGACATCACTTGTCGCGACGTGTTTGCCTGCAGAATTATCCGGCAGCACGGGCAATATGCGTATGCCCAGCAGCATGATGACGCCCGCAAGCCCAAGTCCGCACAGCCCCACCAGCCATTCCAAGGAGGTGGCGCTGTAGGACGCCGTCTGTCCATAAAAAGCATCCGTTACGATTTTGCCGGGGAACAATTCCATCGGGTAAACCTGCGGCGCGATAATCAGCACATACATCAACGCCAGACTGCCCAATGTCACTCCCATCGCGGCGGCAAGCAGCCGGCACGTGCATGCGCGGAACGGCGGCAAAAGCAATAAGGCCAGTGGTATTGCCGTACCAAGCAAGCCGAAGCCGCCCCAGAGCAATGTGGGATACACACCACCAGTGCAGAGCGCAAAGCGTTCGAAATCCCGCATGCCGGGGGAGTTCCATCCTACAAGGTGCAGCGTCAGCACCATGTAAAAGGTTATGGATACCAGTATCGCCAAGAGCGGACGTAAACGTGCGGCCAGTTCGTCCGTGCAGGCGGCGGAAAAAGGCCGTTGCGCCGCAAACTGCACTTTGTACAACGAGATAATGTACATAGCCAGGCCCAGAGAAAGCGACAGAGCTATGAACAACGGCGGCAACAACGCCGTGTGCATGGCCGAACGCCCCGCCAGCACCGCGAAGACGCAGCCGCTTCCCGTTGTCATCACCAGACGCCACAGGAAGGAGACAAAGCCGAGTACGTTTATTGTGTTGCCCAGAGGCGCAAAGCAGGTGAAAAGCCAATACAGCCCCACGATGCCGAAGAAGACCGTATATATGACTATGTTGAGGGAGAAGACAGACGTCCAGTTGAAGCGCGTCAGGGCCAGAAATACCTGCTCCGGCCTGCCGAGATCAAGCATGAGAATGACGAGCCCCCCTGCCAGCAACGCCAAGGCCAACAGGCAGGAAAACGAGGCCAGGGGCTGGTAGTCCTTTTTGCGGAATACTGTGGAAAGAGAAGCCACATTCAGGGTTCCCGAAGCCGCAACGATGAGGAAGGTCGCCAGCATCAAGGAAAAGCCCCAAGGCACGCTGTTGTTCATCCCCGTGAGGATGTGCCCCTCGCTGTCAATCCGCCAGGCGGCCCAGATGCCCAGAAGGAACAGCAGCACAGAAGCCCCCAGCATAAGCAGAAAACCTTTGGTGCTTGATACGCGTTGCCGGCTCATGGATTCACCCCCTGGTAGCGGACACCGGGATCCGTAAGCAGTTCAGGCCGCAGAGCCGTGGTGCTGAAGGCCACTACTCGCTTGGCTATGGGATCTGCGGGATCGTTGAGATTGCCGAAAAGCATGGCCCCGTGCTCCACCTGAGCGCAAGCTTCCACACAGGCGGGTTTGCGTCCGGCGTCAATGCGATGGCTACACAGAGTACAGCCTTCCACCGTACCCATGCCGCGAGGGGAATAGGCAGCCGGTTTTTCCACGTTTTCGTGGACGAAGCCCCGCGCCTTGTAAGGGCAGGCCATCATGCAATAGCGACAGCCGATGCATACGTGGCGGTTGACCAGCACAAGGCCGTCAGCGCGGCGGTAGGATGCCCCGGTGGGGCAGACCCGTACGCACTGGGCGTGTGCGCAGTGCTGGCACATCACAGGCAGGTGGGTTACCAGCCCTGTAGATTTGTCGGTGAGTCGCACTTTGCGGATCCATTGAGCGTCGGTGTTTGGCCGTCCATGAGTTTGCAGCGCATGTTCTCTGGCGCAGGCATCCACGCAGGCAGTGCATTCAGCGCTGCACAAACGCGTGTCCACTACCAGACCCCAGCGTGTTTTTGGATTGTTTGCCAGCGCCTGGCTTATGCCCAGTACTCCCCCATGCGCGAACAAGAGACTGCACGCCGCTCCACGCAAAAAATTACGGCGTGAAAGAGAGGGAAGAAGCGGGTTCATTTTTTCCCTCCTTGTGTGGCCTGCCATTGTTCAAGGCGTTTTTTGACCATATCGGCGTTTTTCACTTCCTTGCTCATCACATACGGGTCGCTTGTCGGAAGCGATGCGTGACAGGAGAAACAGTTGACGCTGACCTTCTGTTGCGCATGGCAATCCCGGCAAAAATGCTTGCCGTTGTCCGCTGAAAGCGGGATATTGTCTTCACCGCGCACGACATGGCAGGTTACGCATTGCGCAATGCTGACATTTTTTTGCAGCAAGGTGAGCGGATATTCCGCGTTCATGCGGCCTTTGAGCAAGGCCTGATGATTGCTCTTCATAATGTCCTTTTTCTCCGACCAGTGCCCGCGCAGCAGCTTTTGCTGAGGAACAGGGAGGGCATCCGCAGCCGGCGCCGCTCCTCCTTTCAGGCACAGCAGCACTCCCAAGAGGAACACTGCCGGAGCTACTATTTTCCGTCCTTGCATAGTATTTCCTTTGGGTTATTTTACCGGCACAAAGTTCTTGCCTACTATGGCCTGGCCTTCGGGCGTCATCATGAAATCAAAAAAGGCCTGGATGTTCCCCGCGGGCTGAAGCGTAATAAGGCTTAAAGGCCGTTTGAGCACATAGGCGCCGGACTGTACGGCTTCTTTCTGTGGAAGCGCTCCGTTGACGGCTATAGCCGTCACGCCCGGCGTGGCAAAGGACAACGAGGAGGCGGTGATGCCGCCGGGGTCCTTGGCCACATCAACTATGCAGTCCACAGCGTCATCAAGTTCCACAACCTTGCCGTAATTCTCTTTGCCGAGCACCATGTCCTTGAAGGCGCGCACGGTGGCTCGGCCTCCGGCAAGCAGTTCGCTGTAGATCACAATGGGCAGGTCAGGACCGCCGACTTGATTCCAGTTGCCGACGCGGCCGGTGAATATTTCCCTAAGCTGCTCCATGCGGAGCGATTTGAGCGGGTTGGACGGATGCACAAAAACACCCAGCACGTCGTAACCGATGACTTGCCAAGCTACGACGCGCGCTTTTTCCGCATCGCTCATTTCGCTGGCCAAGCCTCCGAAAGAAACGCGTCCGGCGGCCACGGCATTCAAACCCGCGCCGGCGCCGGCGCTGCCTATATCGCCAAAGGGTATGCCTGTTTTTTGGGTGAACAGTGCGGCGGCTTCCGGAATGACCTTGGTGCCGATAGTGGACGCGCCTTCATAGACCAGCGGGGACTGGAGATCCGCAACGGTTTTTTTGGCCGGCGTTGGCGGCGGAACAAGCCCCTGCGGACTGTCCGCCATGGCAAAGGTCACGGAAAGCGGCGCCGGACTGAATTTTCGGTGACACGAGCCGCAATCTCGGGATGCGTTGACCTGATTATGGCAGGCGAAGCAAGATTTGCCGTTGAAATGGTGCTGAAACGCAATACGCGCCTGTTGCGCCGTATCAAAGAGGCTCAGATGGCAATCCTTGCAGGTGAAGCCTTTGGAGGCATGTTGTGGGCCGTCGAACACAACGGTTCCCTGCCCGCCGCCGCCATAGCGCAATATTTTACGCTCACTCGCCCCGGCCTGCGCGGCCAGAAGGAGCGTCAGGGCAAGCACCAGTACAACATGTGCGTGCTTCATAATTACGCCCCCACGATAATGGAGCGGGAAACATTACGCACACTGGCGGTACCGGTAAGCACCATGGAATCCATAAGTTCCTGGCGTATGGCGTTCATCATCAGCGCAACGCCTTCGCGTCCGCCGCCGTGCGCGCCGCGAATAAGCGGACGACCGACAAGGCAGGCGTCGGCGCCGAGAGCGAGCAGCTTTAAAACGTCATAACCGCGTCGTACAGCGCCGTCGGCAAAAATGAGCACCTTGCCCTTTACTTTAGCGGCGATGGCGGGCAGCACCTCAGCGACGCCCGGCGTATAATCAAGCACGCGCCCACCGTGGTTGGAAACCACAATGCCTTTGGCGCCGGCCTGCACGGCGAGTTCCGCCTCTTCTACCGTCATCACTCCCTTCAGAATAAAGGGCATCTTGGTGCATCCGACAAGTTCTTTAAGCTGGGCGAGGGTTTTTGGTTCCACAGTCTGGCCCGGCAAGGCACGGGCGGCACGCCCGGCGGAGTCGATATCTATGCCGAAGGCCACGGCCCCGGCTTCTTCCATCAGGCGTACGCGCTTAATGATTTCTTCCTGTGTGCGGGGTTTGATCATCACCATGCCCTTGCCGCCGAAACTGGCTTTGAGCACATCCATACGGCGCTTGAAGGTTTCAACAGGATCGCCGATGCCGTCGGCGGCCATACCCAGCGTCTTGGCATCGCGGCAGCCGCCAAGAATAGAGTTGATAAAATCTTCTTCCGACATCTTGCCGCCCATGTTGTAGGTAACGCCCCCGGTGGCGGCGGATAAAAAGGGCATAGCCAGGGTTTCGCCGAAGATCTCCACGCTCATGTCCGGCTTTTTCATATCGTGCACTACACGCATATGGAGCTGGATGCGGTTTAACGAATCATAGTTATTTTTGAAAGACTGGCCGGAGCCTATGCCGCCGAAGCCGGGCACCTCGCCCGCGCAGGCAATGCCATTACATTCGGGACAAACACGGCAGAGCGGATAAAGTTTTTCACGCGCCACGCGCAGTACTTCAGCCAGGGTCAGCTTGGGTTTGTCCACGGCGGGCGCGGGAGTGGCCGCTGTAGCCGCCTGGGCTTGCGCGGTCAGCAAGGGGGCCACAGCGACTCCCATGCCAAAGGCGGCGGCTCCCTTCAGAAAATCACGCCGTTCTTGTGCGGTGATGGTTTTGTCCTTTTCCATGTCCACTTCCTTGAGGATGAGGGTGAGCAGTGTCTTGTGAATACCCTAGAACATACTTGACGCCTGCCAGAGAAAATTCAGGCCGGTGCAGGCGATAAAGCCGAAGAAGAGCTTGCGGTAGGTCTTTTCGCCCATGTTGCGCGAGGCCAGAAAGCCGAGCCAGGCGCCGAACAGGGCGGCCGGCGTACCGATGATCATGGTTGTCAGGGTGATGGCATTGTGGGCGCCGGCAAAGGCCTGGGCGAGCACCATGAGGCTGGAGGTGGCGATAAAGGTCATGGCCAGCCCGGCTTTGCTCACGGTCTTTCCCCAGCCGGAGAGCGAGGCGTAGACGGCAAGCGGCGGCCCGTTGAAGCTGAAGGCGCTGCCGAAGATGGTGGACAAAAGGCCCGCCACATAGCCCCAGACGCCGGCGACAACGCGCGCTTTGCCACCTTCCAGGAAGAGCCCCCAGCAGGCGTAGATGACCAGGAAGACTCCCAAAGCGGCCTTGAGATGCTGCGGCGGCAGATGCCGCAGCAGGAGATATCCGATACACGCGCCGGGAACGGCGCCGACAAGCACGGGGCTGATGCGGCGCCAGTCCGTATGTCCCTTGTAGCGCCAGCCCTGTTCCAGGCTCACTACCCAGGTCATCAGGGAGCAGGCGGGCACAGCCAGCGTGACGTCCATGCCCTGAGTAGTGAGGGGCATGGCGACCATGGCCGCGCCGAACCCGGTGATGCCGTTGACGAAGCCCGCCAGAAACCAGGCGAAAACGAACCAGAGAGCGAGAGTGATGCTCATATCCGCCTTCCGCCTTCCGCTGTTGCGTTCAAGGTTGCGTATCGGGTTCGCAGCGCAGCAGCCAGCAAAAGCCGGGAGGCACGCCGTCAAGAGAAAAATGCGCGATGCACTTGGACTGGGAGCACTCGGCCACGATCCCTTTTCTCTGTTCCACCCCTTCCGGGGTAAAAAGAGACACGGGCTGCTGCGCCTGTAACTCGCTTCCGGCGTTTGGGGTGAATATCGCCTGATACCCTGCCTCCGTCTTGCGCATGCCGTGGATGATGAAGAATCCTGCCTGCTGAAATGCCTTGTGCGCCGCCGTATTCAACAATATGTTCACGACGCCGGCGCCTATGGCGCAGGCTAGGATCAGCCCGGCCATAAGAAAAGCGGAAAGGCCCGTAACGCGGAGAGTGAGTGAAAGATGGGCCGCCCGCATTGCTTCTTGCGAAGGCCAGACAGTAACGGTAAAAATTTGGGTAGGGTTTTGCACCATGATAGTGGCGTTCCCTGTGGTGCTTTTGGCCGGCACCAGATCAAGCACGGTCAGAATGCCCTTGCCGGGCGCGATCACGGCTCTTGCATCCAGCGTGGCGCGCCACATATGCGCCCCGAGCCAGAACCCCTTGAAGTCGGTGATCGGCGTAAAGCTGAGCCCGTCAAGACCTTCAATGATTGCGACAATGTCTTCACGCGACTTCGCCTGAAGCGGCATTGCGCCGCTTATCGGCGCCTGCTCTCCCAGCACCAGATCCATCTGGTTGAAATCTGAGCGCATCAACATCTGCAGGCCGTCGACCACGAAAAGAACAGCCAGCGCCCAGAAACAGGCGCTGACGTACCCGGCAAGGCGGGCCTTGCGTTGGGCGGCAAGCGCGTGGCGCAGGGCGTCGTTCACTGTTGTGCCTTCGGGCGTATAAAGCGTTTGCTGACAATGCCCACGATCAGGGTGGGCACAAGGAGCGAGAAAAACACCTTGAAAAAGACGGGGGTGAATTCCTCGGGGTTTTGCGCGGCCATGTACATGGCGATGCAAAGTTCCACCAGAACAAGAATATTTACAACGGCAATCCGGATAATGTGCGGCAGCGAGAGCGTCACCTGCACCTCTTGGGCGGCGCCCAGGGGGGCTTCGGTCTGATCTTCGCCGGAAAAGGGGGAGGGCGCTCCGGACATGGTTTTTTGTTCCCTGGTTGGCGTTTGGCGTTGCCGCTTCTTTGCCGGTTTCTACCTTACATACAGCATTATTGATTGAAAGGCCTTGACCCAAGGCGCTGTTACGCGCCTCACGGTTTGGGAGAAGGGAGCGCGTACACAAGGCTATGGCCGTCACGGGCCAGCGTCAGTTGTCTGCCCTCCAGGCTCACCCGCGCCCCGTGCTGCAGCATGTCCAGCAGCGTCTGTTCCAGTTCATTCAGGAAGGGCTGGGAGCAGGCCATGCGGGTTGCGATCGCGTTTTGCGCCGTCAACATGCCGTTTGCGATCTGCGCCGTGCCGCTGAAGCGATTGCATGCGCGGCCAACGATGCGTCCTTCGCCGGTAAAGCCGAGTTCCGGCGCGTTGGCGTCTGCAAAGTTTTTTCCATCCATACTGACGAGGTAATATGTGCGGCCCGCCAGATTTTCCAGGCTCAAGCCTCCGGCGTTGACCTCCTCAGCCCGCCGGCCGGCGGCGCAGGCCGGGAGCACGGCGAGAAGCAGGCAACACGCGACTATCCGTGCGAAAAACATGCGAAAACCTCCGTTGCGTTCGCTGGGACACGCGTCGTCCCGGCTTGGAATTATTGATTAGTCCATTCTTTTTACTTTGTCTACGAGGTGAAATGTGGTATGCGAGTGCGCATGCATACTCCCTCTGTCGGCATTACTCCTGAAGGCTGGCCTTTTATCGGCTTGTGCGCGTTTTCTTCCGGCATTTTCGCGTTGATCGGCTGCTGGTGGTTGGCCCTTGTCTTTCTTGCTCTCACCTGGTTTTCCGCATATTTTTTCCGCGATCCGGAACGGGTGACGCCCGGCGGGCCAGGTCTGGCCGTCAGTCCGGCGGACGGCAAAGTCATCGCCGTCGGGCCGCGCGCGGATCCGCTTACCGGCGAGCAACGCATCTGCATCTGTATTTTCATGAACGTCTTCAGCGTACATGTGAACCGCGCGCCGGTCGAGGCCGAGGTCGATGGCATACGCTACCATCCCGGCAAGTTTTTCAACGCCTCCTTTGACAAGGCTTCCACGGACAATGAGCGTTGCGCCTATCTGCTGCGGGATGCGGACGGTGGAACCTGGACCATGATCCAAATCGCCGGACTTATCGCGCGCCGTATAGTGTGCCGCACGGTTGAGGGCGACCGGCTGGCGCGCGGGCAGCGCTACGGTTTGATACGCTTTGGCTCGCGGGTTGACCTTTTTATTCCCGCTGGTTATACTCCTGTATGTGCGGTGGGGGATCAGGTTTTTGCGGCCCAGAGCATAGTGGCCCACAAAAGCTCCTGAATTTTTTACCCTGAACCGGCCTGCCGGCCTCCATTCTTAGCCGGGCAACGGCGGATACTGTATGCTGGAAGAAACTGACGCCGCAACGCCGAAGCGCGTCTACAAGGGCGTGTACATCCTGCCCAATCTCCTGACTACCGCAAGCCTCTTTTCCGGCTTCCTCGGGATGCTGTGGGCGCTGGGAGGCGACTTTGACGGCGCGGCCATGGCCATTATTTTTGCCGTGCTTATGGACGGTCTGGACGGCAAAGTGGCGCGCCTGACCAATACGGCCAGCGAGTTCGGCGTACAGTACGACAGCTTGGCCGATCTGGCGGCCTTTGGCGTTGCGCCGGCGATTCTCCTCTGGCAGTGGCATCTGCACGCCTTCGGCCGTCTGGGCATGGCGGCGGCCTTTGTGTTCGTCGCCTGCGGCGCCTTGCGCCTCGCGCGCTTCAATGTCACGGCCAGCCAGGCGACTGTCGGCAAGAAATTTTTTACGGGCCTGCCGATCCCGGCCGCAGGCTGCACGGTTGCCACCTTCGTACTCTTTCAGGAGTTCATTCCCGGAGTGATGCTGGGACTGCTGCCCCATGCCGTGCTTGTGCTGGCGCTTCTCTTGGGCATCCTGATGGTCAGCAGGATACGCTATGCCTCTTTCAAGGAATACGGCTTTGTGCGCGCCCATCCCTTCAGTTCTTTTGTCACCGTGGTGCTGCTCTTCAGTCTGATCGTCTCTCAGCCGCGTTTGCTGTGTTTTTTGATCCTGCTGATCTACCTCATCTCCGGTCCGGTCTACAGCTTCATCATCCTGCCGAGGCGGAACAAGGAGTTGTTGCGCACTTTTCCCGGATAAGATTCAGGGAGCGATGCCTTATGTCTGAAAAAGAACATCCCGCTTCCCAGGATTTCATTCGTGCGCGCATCAAAGCCGACAACGCTTCCGGGCGTTACGGCGCTCGCGTGCATACGCGTTTTCCTCCTGAGCCGAACGGCTATCTGCATATCGGGCATGCCAAGTCCATCTGCCTGAATTTCGGTCTGGCGCGCGAGTTTGGCGGCAAGGTCAATTTGCGCTTTGACGACACCAACCCCTCCAGGGAAGAACAGGAATATGTCGACGCCATTCGCCGGGACACGCGCTGGTTGGGCGGCGACTGGGAAGATCGGGAATTTTACGCCTCCGACTATTTCGAGCAGCTTTACCGTTTCGCGGAGCAGCTCATCCTGATGGACAAGGCCTATGTGGACAGCCTGAGCGCTGACGAAATCCGCGAGTACCGGGGAACGCTGACCGAACCCGGCAAAGAGAGCCCGTATCGTCGGCGTTCGATTGAGGAGAATCTGGATCTGTTCCGCCGCATGCGGGCCGGGGAATTCAAGGACGGCGAGCATGTGCTGCGCGCCAAAATCGACATGGCCGCGCCCAATGTGATCATGCGCGACCCCGCCTTGTACCGTATCCGCCATGCGCGCCATCACCGCACGGGCGACGCATGGCCCCTCTATCCCATGTATGATTATGCGCATTGCATCTCCGACTCGCTGGAGCGCATCACCCATTCCCTCTGTACGCTGGAGTTTGAAAACAACCGTGAGCTGTACGACTGGGTGCTGGAGACGCTGGATCTGCACCGTTCGCAGCAAATAGAGTTCGCGCGTCTGAACCTGACCTATGCCGTACTGTCCAAACGCAAACTTATCCAACTGGTGCAGGGGGGGCATGTGAGAGGCTGGGACGACCCGCGCATGCCCACCTTGTGCGGCCTGCGCAGGCGCGGATGTCCTCCGGAGGCCTTGCGGGAGTTTTGCGCGCGTATCGGGGTGGCCAGGGCCGATTCCATTGTGGATTACAGCCTGTTGGAATTCTGCATGCGCGAGCGTCTGAATGCCGTTACTCCCCGCGTCATGGCCGTGCTGGATCCTGTCAGGGTAGTTATCGAGAATTATCCGGAAACTCAGGTGGAAATGCTCGACATGCCTTTCCACCCGGAGGATCCGGGCTTTGGTTCACGCCAGGCGCCCTTCGCGCGGGAGCTGTACATTGAACGCGAAGATTTCGCGCAGACGCCTCCGCCCAAATTCCATCGTCTCGCGCCGGGCAGGGAGGTACGTCTGCGCTATGCGTACTTCATCACCTGTAAAGAAGTGGTGCATGACGCGGCAGGGAAGGTCACGGAGCTGCGTTGCGAATACGATCCGGCCTCGCGGGGCGGTACCAGTCCGGACGGGCGCAAGGTGAAGGGCGCGCTGCACTGGGTGGCGGCGAGAACTGCCTTTGCGGCGGAAGTGCGGCTGTACGAGCACCTTTTCACGGTGGAGCACCCTGGCGCGGAAGAGGATTTTCTGCGCTGCCTGAACCCGGCTTCGCTGCGCACGGTGACAGCCATGCTGGAACCCGCCCTGGCCGGCTTGCAAGTTGGCGATCGAGTGCAATTTGAGCGGGTCGGGTATTTTTGCGTGGATGAGGACAGCGCGCCCGGCAGGCTGGTGTTCAATCGCACCGTGACGCTGAAAGACCCTTGGGTCAAACAGCGGCAACGCGACGCCACATGATGTATACGTGCGAATGCGCTTGACAAAACAGGGATCCCCCGCTATAGAGCCCTTCTTACAGGGTCGTTAACTCAGTAGGTAGAGTATCTGCCTTTTAAGCAGAGAGTCGCAGGTTCGATACCCGCACGACCCACCAATGAAAAAAAGCGGTTACGCCTAAAAAGCATAACCGCTTTTTTCGTAGCGGTACTGTAGCGGTACTGGCTTGTCATGGCTCCAGTCTCCTTGTTAAGGTGTGATTTATGAAGCAGGAACGCCAAAAATCCAAGAAATTCCAAGGGGTTTACTATCGGATATCTGCCGAACACAAGCATCTTGGCAAACCGGATAGAACCTTTTGGATCACCTGGACGCAGAACGGCGAAAAAAAATGGGAAAATGTCGGGAAAGCCAGTAATGGCGTTACAGAAGAATACTCCTATCAGCGCCGTGTTGAAATCTTGAGCAAGGTACATGCTGGCGAGACGCCCGATATCCGCAGCAGGCGAAAAAAGATCACGCTTGAAGGTATCATGCGGGCCTATCTCACCTGGAAAGAAGCCGACGGCAAGCGAGTTGACTCCGATAAATCCCGCCATGAAAAGCATGTGAAGCCCTTCTTTGGGGATATGCCAGTTCAAAACATCACGCCTGAAACTCTGGACCGGTTCAAGGCTGCTATGCTCGCCTGCCAATCCCCGGCGTCCACGAAAAAACTTTTTACTACATTGCGGGCCGCTATCAATTTCGCCATAAAGCGCGATATCTATGCCGGGAAAAATCCCATATCGACACAGGCAAGTACATTTACCTTGCCGCGAGAAGATAATAAGGGCGAACGCTTTCTGACCGAATCTCAGGCAAAGGCGTTGCTCACTGAACTGGCACTCCGCTCTCAACATCTGCACGATATGGCTTTTGTGGCCCTGCATACCGGCATGCGGGCAACTGAAATTTTCGGACTCAGAAGCGCGGATATCGACGCAAGCAACAAAGTCGCCAACATTTTCGGTAAAGGCGGCCATCGCGAGCCTGTCTTGCTTTCCGATGACGTCTTGCCAGTTCTGCTCAAGTACCGCACGGTACCGGATGCCCTGCTTTTTCAAAAAAGGGGTGGTGGCAGGCATTGGGCTATTTCCAAAGCCTTCCAGCGCGCGGTCGATAGCTTGGGCCTGAATACCGGCATAACCGACAAACGGCATAAAGTATGGTTTCACACGCTCAGGCATACTTTTGCGTCCTGGTTGGCGCAAAGTGGTGAAGTCGGCCTGCATGAACTCATGAAGCACCTTCGGCATAAAAACATTGAAATGACACTGCGCTATGCACATCTGATACCGGATAGGCAACGAGAACACCTCGCCATCATCAGCAGAGTTATGAATGCGCCTGATCCATAGTCCGGCTCTGCATAGCATTCGCCTCTCCGTCAGTCTCGCGGTTTGGGGCCGGGTCTACGATCCAGAGGCGTCAGCAGTAATTCCGGGTCAACAGTCCGGCAAAACCCCGCATCCATCCAGGCGTCTAAATATTCCCGCGTGTACCGTACAAGCTTCGCAGAACGCTTGATATAAGGCGGGCCTGTACCGTTGTAGCGGTGATGCTCAAGCGTCTTTTTTGATACGCTGCAATATTCCGCCGCCTGCTTAGTGGTCAGATATTTCGGCATGATCTGCATAGCATTCGCCTCTCCGTCAGTCTCGCGGTTTGGGGCCGGGTCTGCGATCCAGAGGCGTCGGCAGTAATTCCGGGTCAGCTCCAAGGCTGATAAAATGCTTATAGAGGCGCGTGGGCATGGTGTCATTGGCGCAATGTTGGCCGACAGTGCTTGGATTCAGGCCCATCTGCCGTGCGATTCCGCGTATGCTCTTCCCCTGAATCTTCAGCCAGAGTTTGAGCTTTTCATTTCTGGGAACTTCAGTTAATTGGAAGCGCAGAGTCATGCTGAACTCCTCATTTTTTTTGTCTATTAGTACTACTCCGACAAATATAGTTGCAAGTTTGCTGTTCTTCTGGCATCATGCCTAGCATGACAAGCGAAATTATATGCCCAAGCGTAGATGAGTACATGGTTCCGTTTATGCGCTTTTT
>Ga0123357_10008784_pt1 | contig 12673 bp, 9 predicted proteins | sample TergutEmb28metaG_FD_89873 | JGI IMG/M metagenome (GOLD analysis project Ga0123357, IMG submission 89873) | Embiratermes neotenicus P4 segment gut microbial communities from Petit-Saut dam, French Guiana - Emb289 P4 | ecosystem: Host-associated > Arthropoda: Insects > Digestive system > Gut ... | reverse complement strand
ATAAAGGCTCCTAACATTCCACGTACCTAGTTTCATACCTCTTTGTATGTTGCGCGAAGATTCCCCTAGAAACACTCCCCCCCGGAGATCCGAGTGGGGGAGTAGTTTACCTCCGGATTGTTTAAATTAATAAACAGCGCTAAGAGTCTCAATGAATTGTCTCCAAACTACCGTGCTAAACAAATTGGTCTGGCTATCAGCAGTCGTGACTCTGAGCTCAACATGTGATATTCCCTCAGAGAAGGTTGTGCTGAACGACTGCATTTTTCAGGCAGTTTAGCGTTGTATTGATTTCGACTGCTATATTGCACCTCGTTCCTACCCTGGCCGTCTTAACCTAGTTCACATCATCGAGTCCAACTTCTCTAAAATAAAATTTAATATTATCCTCTCATATACAGCTATGTATTCCAAGTAGTTTTTGTATATATCATCCGTGTTACATGCACAACCCATTTAATTATACTTACTCGTCACTATGAAAGTTTTCCGAGAAAAATAATTCTAAATTATGGAAAGATTCAAGAAATTTGCCACTTTCTACTTCAAAGGCAATATTCCTTGGATCTTCTTTTATTTTGCAGTAGGATTCTGTACAAGTATATCGAAATGGTACGGATATGTAGGACAGGTTTATAGCCTCGCAAATTTTCACACTGCCACTGTTTCATCAGCACTCTGAAGCAGAAATATTCCGTAACTTGTCTTGCAAACCCTCCATTTTGGTCAACTTGCTCTGTGCAATACTGCGGACTCCATGGTGTCTTTAGGAGAGTGATAAGCCTCTAAGCGATTGGCTAGACTACCAGAGGTAAGTTATTCTCAGTGCTAGTGAGGCAAAATCGCCTGTGACATCCAATAAACGTCCTAGTCAGTGGTTACAAAAATATTTTTTAACCGGGAGCAAAAGGACTGGAGTTAAAAGTTATGTTCATGTAGACTCGACGATAATAAAGTTTGGAACTTTACCTCCATATCCCATAGGTCCTTTCATAACAGAACAGCGCTTAATTAATTTTGTTTCCATACTGTGGCAGTTTAACAACACGTTCACAAACACAACACACGTTAAGTTCCGTGTCGTGTGTCTTTTCACAGCTCCTTTCGTTGTTGGGCGCAACAATAGACGATCAGCTTGTTTACCCACAATTTGGTGTATCTTCGCCGGTAGGACACTGCGGTAAGTAATCTTTTACTCCTTTTACTACTCGCAAGTAAGAAAAATCCAGCAATTGGAAGAAAAAGAATGGAAATAGGTGTTACAGAAATTTTGCTTGGAGATGTGCACTGGGTTAAACCACCGCAGGATAAATTTCTATGGTTCAAGTATCTTTATATAGTTACAGAAAAACGGGGGAATTTCTTAAGGAAAAATTGTTCAACTTCTCAGAGCAGCCAGATGTCCACATACGTAATACGATTATATTGTCCCTCTAAAGCCTCGGGTAATTCTCGGAAAGTGTAAGTTCCAAGTTGACACGGTGCTGAAGCTTTGGGTTGTATATATACAGACAAATTCTTGATTGTATAAGTGACTCTCCACTTTAAAGAATACATCGTTCGGGGCAGTTAATGAAAATCAGGGACGGATGGAAAGGCAGGCAGATGGCAGCCTGCCAAGTTATTATTATACGAAAGTAATTCCGAAAACAGTTTTTATTTTAATTATATTCATTGGCAACCTCTTCTTCGGCTGATTAGTGCCGTTACACCAAGCCGTAGAAGCTTGTAGTGAACCGTCACACTTCCAAATGTCTCTGTACAGCCAGTGCATTAATTGCAAACACATATGTCTGTGCTAAGAATACCGTTTGTTATTAGTCCGTCTGTCTGTCAATACAGACACACACACACACACACACACACACACACATATATATATATATATATATAGGCACACACACCGTTGGGTTTCGTTTTACGACGGGGTTATATTCTCCAATATTTGGTTGTAAATCGAATCATCGTAAAAGGAATACTATTTAGGGGTAAGTTTTCACTCTTTTTATAGGCCACGAAAGCACTTAGGGTGAGTAGAGGTATAGCTCCAATCTTTCTAGGACCTTGGCACTCTAGTTTGGGGCGGGGAGTTTAGCTCCACGCCCCGGCCACCTCTACCCCCGGGAAATAACTGGTAATCATTGTACAGGAGGCTGGGTGGGCCCTAGGGCCGGTCTGAACGGACGAAAAATCTCTTCCCCAACGGATTTTTTAAAATTACAAATTTATTGTTCCTTCGGTACACAAATACAATGGTTGAATGGAAGATATCTCAGTAATGTACTGTTAACGGAATATTTTCTCTGTGTTCGAATTGCTTTGTTCGTTTGTTACTCTAAGCCCTTCGGAGAACGCCGTTATGGTAGCGACGTCATCGGTCGGAGGAGTCCTTGCAGGTATGGTACTGTGACTCAATTATCCTGCACCTAGAGGGGACAGTTTCCCCAGGTGATGTGTGTCGGAATTTATAGTATCTCCAAGTAATTCCCAACCTTTACGCGCCGGCGAGTTGTTTGATATGCTTTCCATCAGGCACGCCTAATGAAATGAGCGTAGTCGATGGCCCATACTCGGTGCAAGTGTTGTGTACGGTAATATATCATTTGGGCGAGGATCCACAAAATTTCCCGTTGCCTCTGTGGTGTCCAAGGTGATAACTCGGACGGAGGGGCCACTTCGGTAGAATGTATTTCAGGTGCATGCGAAGAATGATCGCTATTCTGGAACGGTTCCACCTCCAAATCTCGGCCCCTTCGCTACAATCAGTTAGCCGGTGCATAAAAGTGTACTCGACCGCAGTGTTGGCAATTGTTCGTGGTACTTCGTTGTATCTTGGCTATTCGGTTGTTGGTATGTATGAGATCACGAATAACCATAAACCAGGCTGCTTAAGTTCCTCCGATGACCATACTGCGTGTGGGTTCCCCCATAACTTAGACCACGGAATGGTTGTGTGTTGTTTCATGATCCCTACGTCCATTTGCCCCTTTCAGTGCCAATGACATACTGTGTAGTGAGGAGTAGATACGTCTGCGGAAGCATTGGGGTCCTCATCTTGTTCAGGAGGAGTAATTTAGGCCATATTGATGGCGTAGTTGTACAGGTAAGTTAATTTAGTGGGGAATTTTATGGCATGCGGTGGGTTTGCCCGCCTGCCTGCCAGTGAAGTTCCAGGTCTGTAAACATGCTGCAGTCACCGTTCCATTCCGTTGGCGTTGCAGGAACATACAGTACAGGAAAAGCGCCATACACTTCGCTACAATATCCGGCATCTTCCATCCTTCCATTTGTTTTGGTCGTTGTAGTGTTGATACAGGCACTCGGAAGACTTATCTTTCCAGATATACCGTGTAATGGCGGTTGTCAGTTGTGTGTATATGTTTGGGGCCTGCAAGATTTGGGCCGTATACCAGATTTTGGACAGGAAATAAGTGTTGACATAACACATCCGTGTTGCCAGGCAAGGGCCCCGAGTGTAGGCTCGCTTTGCCTGCGCTCATATCTTCCCTGTTAATCATGTCCAGGAGTCTTTCATCGTTTGCTCGATTGTGCCCCAGAAAGTGACGCCTAATATGGACACATGGGGATGATATGCGATCCCCAAGACGGTCTCCTGTGTACACCAACTTTCTACCGCAAGGACCTTAGATTTTCGAGGGGTGAGGCGGGCACTTGATGCCCGTTCATATAGGCGGCTGGCTTCCTCTATAATGGCGAAGTCAGCAGCAGGGGTCACAAAAATGGTCACGTCAGCGGGGTAAACCAAAACCGATGTGGGCGTGTGCGGCGTCCTAACATTATACCTGGAAGTTTTCGGTCCAGGAGGCGAAGGAATGGGTGGAGACTCAGAGCAAAGAGGGACATACTCATCGGACACCCCTGCTGCAACACGCAGCGAATTGTTATGGGTCCGTACTGATGGCCATTTATTTTAACTGAGGACGTAGGACCTTCAAACAGCCTCTTGATACCGGCAATAAAGGCGTTTCCAAAGCCGTATTCCCGGAGTATTTGAAACAGGTGGTTGTGGGCGATCCTATCGAAAGCATTTTTAAAGTCAAGGGTAAGCATGCATAACGGGATCCTCCTGCTTTCCGCATAAGCGATGGAATCACGTAACGTTGCCCCCGCGTCAATGATCGTATTTCCAGGGACCCCAGACAATTGGGTATCCGTTAGGTGGTCTGCCAACACTGGATGCAGGCATTGTGGGATAATACGAGCAATAATCGTGTAGTCGGAGTTGAGGAGTGTGATGGGGCGGTAGTCTTCTGGTGTTTGGTTCCCTTGCGCTTTCAGTAGGTAAAATATCACACCTCGTTTTTGTTGCTGCGATACGTTTCCGGCCCAGCACGTTTGGTTGATGGCCTCACACAGGTAGTCTTTTATAATTACCCTCTTCTGTGAATAGAATTCTCGGCCTATTCCATCGTTCCCATATGTCTTTTTTTGTCCGCCCGCTTGTATGGCTGGGTAATCGCCGTTGGCTCGAATGGCGAACCGAGCATTCCCTCGTACTAAGTGTGCTGCTCGCAACGGAATATTTCCATCAATTTTCCACCCTGGCATCGTTCACCTCTATTGTGTCGTACATGTTCCGTAGAAAAGTTGTAAGAGTCTGTGCTATTCCGGTGTCTTATGCATCTGCTTTGTTCCATCTCTAAAGGATTATAATGTCCGCTCTGCACGTTGCCATTTCGTCTTAAAGATGTGGTATATCGTCGGTTGTTCTCCATCTGGTCTACCAGCATCGTTATTATCATCAAGAATTTTCTGAAGCATTCTGCTTTGCAGTCGCACAATTTTTGCTTTTAGAAGGTTTAATGCGGTTGGCGTTTGGTCGCTGGGACCCGGTCTCTGCAATACAACATAATGCATTCGTATAAATGTTTCTCCATCATACAGTGGTTCTTTCGGAGCTCGGCGTGTTCACGTTGGTATAGTTGTCGTATTTTCTTTTACAGATGCCGTCCCATTACATTGTAAGGTCAGGAAACTACTCTTTCTGCCGTTGTAGTTGTCCCCATAGAGTTCTCATCTTCTTCGTACATAAGTTCTCAGTTATTACAGCGCTGCCCATTTTCCATAGCCTGCGTCCCCTCCGCATAATTTGGTAGGTCAATTGATGTTCATAAACATACGGCGAGGTGAGCAGTACACGGTGCTACAATGGCCTCCACACACAATTTCCTCTCGAGCAATTCTCGTGTGGAGTAAATGCGTTCAATCCTCGTTGCTCCGGACACGGAATAGAGGATGTGAACTTTTGCGTGTGGGGTTGCCCTACCACGTGTCTGTTAATGCCAGGCCATGCGCCGATTCCGCTAATGCTCGGCTATAGGTGAAGCCGCCTGGAGTGTCCGAAGCCTCAAATATACAATTGAAATTCCCACCAAGTAATGTATGGCCCGTTTCACCAGTCACCAGATAAGGCAGTTCACTACTGAAGAAACGCTCGCTTTTCTGCTTAATTGCCGTGTCAGATGGGGCATACACATTAATTATCGTAATCTCTCTGAAGTTGGATACCATAGCGCGTCCAGGCGGACTCATAATGGTATTCTCTAGATTAATTCTATCCCTCGCGACCATGACGGTACCCGTTCTATTGGCGCCGATGTTATATTGTGTGTGTATCCCTGGAAGTCATCGAGGACGTGTTAGGTGAATTCTTGTACTAGTAGGATTTCTATTTCTTGGCGCCTGAGTAATGTGTCGAGTATCGCTGTTCTCTAGGGAGATGTCAAGCCATTTATGTTTTTAGTGGCAATTTTGATTGAGGCCATCAGGTCGAACTGCGGAGGGGAGTGGGCGAAGGGTCGACGATTGTTTCTATATTCTGTTATTATTAGGTTGCGCTACTCTCGTTCTACTCCTTGTCCGTTTCCCTCATATTCCAGCGCCTTTTTTCAATTTTATCTTTTTATTTCTGGATGAGGTTTGTCCCGGATCGTCCGTTTTAGGGTCTTCATCCTGAGAATTGGTTGTGCCGTCCGCGGGCACTGCGTCCTCGTTGTCCAACCCGTCTGTACTTCCGACGTCTGTCACCATTTCCTGTATGGTGCCTTCTTCTCCCTGAGTGTTTGCATGCAGGGGTCGCGCAGTCTGTTTGGCCTATCGTCAATTGCCGTCATTTCTATGTCCACGGTTATCACTCGTTGAAGGTCAGTACAGGTTGTGAAGTTGACTGGGTTTGCTTCCTCGTCCTGGCGCGTCAGATCACGCCTTCATTGGTGAGTGGGGTCCTGTTGTTCCCCACCAATATCTAGCGGGGAATTTGAGGTTTTCAGGTGGACAGCAGGGAAATTCCTGAAGCCTGATCATGCGATACGCTCTGGTGGACAACCTTAATTCGATTGTGAACAGTGCCGTGCCGGTTGTGGGCGCCGTTAGTCGCGACAAGGGCCCATGTACTGGGGTCGAATCTGTTGTTACCATACCTCCTCCACGCCTTCTGGGGAATGCCTGATTTATATGTAAACTGTCCCCACACCCGTAACATGTATAACTTGCTGGTCGTCACAAGACGGTAATGCTCTGTGCCCTGCAATGCTCATTTGGGATGGAAGGTGTTTGGTCAGTTTCATCATAATCACTTTAACCCCGTTAGCTACTTTGTAGCGGAACGCCTTAAGCCATATTTCATCCTGGATCGAGACAACTTCCCCATATAATGCTAATGCTGATCGAATTGAACTTTCAGTTACTTCTGGGGGCAGGTTGGCGATCCGAATACGCCGCATTCCCATGCCGGCCACCTCTAGACGTACTATTGATATTTCCCCTGTGACATGTCTGTATTCAGCGTTCCCATTCGTAGATTGCAGACTGTAGAATGTTCTGTATGTACATGTCGTCTACGAACTTCAGAAATACGTGTCTTTTTAACCCATAAATCTGTATCATAGTTAACAATTGTTCCGATACCCGTATCTGGTCATGAATCCATTCACGTATTTCATAAGCTGAAATACGTGGACTAGTAGGGTCAAAAATACATACCATTGTATGTTGTCGTTCTGCCTCGGTCGATCTCACAAAACTTGCCCAGTTTACGCACTACACCACATTATGTATACACTCCACGGACTCAGCTATTACTTTCTCTGTACTTCGCAACGTAAACACTACAAAACGCACCGACAACCTTTCTCCATGCCTGCTCATTGTAGACTAAAATTCGATCCCGGACCCTCCAGCCCATGGTCAGTCGCTATACGGACTGAGCTACCCGGCCCACGGAGTACTATTTAAATGGTTTATATTGAGATATGTTCATGGGCCAAACAAATTAGTCAAATAGTTTTATAATTTACAATAGTTCTTTACATAATGACAAAATTTCAGTTTAATTAATTAGGTATATAGAAAATTACACAGATAATTGAAAAAAGTTTCAATCAAATCACTTTGGCCGTAGTTCAGAAGACATCAAGAAAGAATGTAACGTTAACCATTTTAATTTTTTTTCTCACTCTCTCTCTCTCTCTCTCTTTGATGGACGTCATTGCGTGGAAAAATCACAATCAACCTATAAGAACTGCACTAAAAAAGAAAAAGAAGAAACAGATGCACCCCCGAAAAGAGCATGAAGCGCACTAAGTAGAGAAAGGATCCTTGAGTAGGGACAGTGATGCACCACAATTCGGGATTGCTCGATCCGACTGGACAAGGATCGTAAAAGTGAATCGTTGTAAAACGAAGTATCGCAAAACGAGGCATACACACATACACGTAATACATACATACGTACATACATACGTACATATAATATATAATACGCACGTACATACTCGTAATACATACATACATTTCGACAAAATTCCGAGATGAAGATTTTTGTGGGTCGAAAGCGATGAATTAATATTAAATTACAAATACTTAACACACGCAGTTTTAAAGAAAGCAGACTCTTAGCACTTTAAGGTTTATGTCTTCAGAAATACGACATAGTAAAGTTTGTTAGAAATGTAGTGGTGTTTCAGAGAATCCTGCTGCCAGAAGGGAGCTTTGGTGGATAAGTATGTCTTAATATCTATCCTGATGAAGCAGGCAATAGTATCTTCTGGAACGCCGGTACAGTGCTGCCAGGCTAAATGTCCTCACATCCTGAAAAAATCAAATTTTTACAGGTATCGGTATCAGGATGCGACATCACATGATAATCTTTTGTGTTGTTTTGAGGAAAAGACTGACTCTGATCAGAGATCTGCACGCAATGCCGATCTCATAGGCACCAGTTGCAATGAGTGGTATCTTCTTCGCAGCCCGAAAGCAGTGTATCTTTATATGTAAACTCATTAGCAGCGATTGTGTAGAAAGCAAAGAGTTGTTATTAACAGGTAGGACCATAAGGCGGCAGTGAATAATTAGTGTACGCCATTGGGCATTGCGTTATGGACCTTCGCAGAAAATAAATGTCTGTTTTCAGTAATATGCTTATTTAGCGACATCTTGATGTGTTACCCGCGGAAAGTGTGGCTAAAGACAAAAATTTATTTTTCGAAGTTTCAGCAAATTTATTAGGATAAATGAGAATGATACGCTTCTGCTTACTAGCACAGGGAAGATTACAAACCAATGAATCAAAATTGTTTCTCTGATGGTAATGTAGAGCACTGTTTATTTTGTACATTAAATTTCCTTCAATCACATGTTGTTCAAAATCTTTAAGCTGTGACTAGAACATTTACCTGGGTTCCTTTACTCCACAATAGCCATTACGATGCTTTGTCGCCGTTTTAAGAAAACGAGAGTTTTATTATTTTTGGCAAGGTTTGTTTTATATCAAAAGTAAACAGTCGTTTGCACTTCTTTGCTACTGTCGGTTTGCGAAATTATTTAGGGACATGGAGTAAGGTGAAACTCCGATGCGTACACACCTCACTTGATTGTAAGTGCTTCACTATGGACAAACTACTTTTACTTAGTTCAAATCAGTTAAATTTTAACCGTTTTTTGCGGCTATCAGCATCGGCACTTTGGGATAGCAATTCACTCGCAGTTACTAATTGTTTCACAAATCTGCTTCTGTCAATCTTCTCACGATTCGAAAATGTAAAATTCTTCAAAAATATTTTTTGGGTTTACGATTATTTCTATTCGAATAAACGCTCAGGTGCTTAAGTTACGTGAGTGCAGCCTTATTGATATGACCCTAGCTCACATTTATCTGCACATGGATTAAAATAAATCTGATTGGTCGTCTCAAATTGCGAAGGTCACCTTAGTGTTTGAAAGAGAATAAACAGTGAATAACATAGCTATATCTGTTTGCAAACCAACACTGGATTCGGGGCTGTATGTTGGCTGTAGAAGCGAGTAGTATAAACGAGAGGACAGGAAAGAATCCATCCAATTTGGGATTGTGACAAATTTTGTAACACCTATTTATACGATTATAAGAAAGCGCCGCATAAGCACTGTGTCCAATTTCAAACACCCAAAATTACGTGGAACATGAGTTACGTACGGTGACGAGACTGCGGTCCCTAGTGGAACGGCCCCCTCTGGTCCATCTCTACTAGAGATGCTTCTATTTCAGCAGCGAATCTTTCCTAAACTGCAGTTTCAGACATCAACACTAATAGGAATGGCATTCCTGATTTTAACCAGACTTGCTTAGAATTTTTATTCTACAGAGTTTTAACCTAAAACATATCCTGTACATGGCAGCATCGCTGAACGTCGAGTATATTAACGTTTTTGCTGACTTAATGATACTGTCAATATCTAGAATATAATACCTAGGCTCGAGGAATGGATATGAATACGGAACACTGGTGAAAAGATAAACGAGACGAGAACACAGAAATGCTCCGAGATGAACCCAAAGGCTGACAAGACTGATAGATTACTACATTTTTTTTTATTTTCAGAAAATTTGAATTTATTGAGCTTAGACATTTTTCAAGACCTTTCTTATAATTTTCACTCCAAATTTCAACAGGCTTTATAAAAGTAACTTGTATATCTGTGCACATTACAGGCGAAATACTACTCCTGCGATTATGGCAGTTCTCTAACTTGGTGTCCTTTTTCATCAACCTGGTTATGATATACGGTGCTCTAGTGGTAAGTAACTGATTTTATTAACGGCCTATTTTATTATTTCACAATTACAGATTATATGCCGTCAAATGGTAGGGGTACAATGAAAAAATATTGGAAAGATGTGAAAAGAAAGTAACATTGGCCTAATTTGGGGTACGGTGCCGTCACTTGTTTGAAGTTATTAAAGAATATTAAAGTAATCCGTAAAGCAGCCAGTGTTATTGCCAAGAAATGGCAACAACAGTGAACCAAATCTGCAACCACATGGGGATGGAAGTGGATCATCTTATTTATAAATTCCTTCAGTTTACGATTATAACAATCACATTTCACAGAAAATATAAGACATCTCTTCAATTACACCAACTGAATGCACACTTTTTATTTATTAATTGCGTAATAGAAAGATGTCTAATATGTATGAAAATGCACGGAATAGAATATTTCAAAACTCAAAGAAAATATTCAATTGTCACAAAATTAAAAATTTTGGATGAAATGTGTCGTTTTGTATTTATTTTATTTCCACACATGAAATATGAATTTCAGATTCAGATTTAATCCGGATATAACGAATCCTTCGGACATTTGTTAAAGTAATGGCACAAAGGACCCCATCAGACCGAATGTAAATATCGCACTGGTCGGAATATTTTTCTTGAGTATGCAATAACCATCAGATTTACGTGTAAAGCGCACAGATTGACTGATTTCAGCTGATAGTAGGTTTTGATTAGCGAACAGTGCGAGCAGTTCGGAAGGAGACTCATAAGCGTTATGTGTTTGTTACATGAGGAAGGACAGATGTTATATGTGTTATGTTTGTTACATAAGGATCGACAATCGTAATGTGTTATGTGTATGTTACATGAGGAAGGACAGAAGTAATATGTATTATGTGTTTGTTACATGAGGAAGGACAGACGTTATATGCGTTCTGTGTTTGTTACATGAGGAAGGACAAAAGTAATATGTGTTATGCGTTTATTACATGAGGAATGACAGAAGTAATATGTGTAATGTGTTTGTTAAATGAAGAAAGACAAAAGTAACACGCGTTGTGTTTCTGTCACATGAGGCAGGACAAAAGTAATACGTGTTATGTGTTTATTACACGAGGAAGGACGGAGGTAATATGCGTTATGTGTTTGTTATATGAGGAAGGACAAAAGTAATATGCCTTATGTGTTTTTACATGAGGAAGGACAAACGTAATATGTGTTAAGTGTATGTTACATGAGGAATGACAGAATTAATATGTGTAATGTGTTTGTTACGTGAGGACGGACAAAATTAATGTGTTATGTGTTTGTTACATGAGGACGGACAAAATTAATATATGTCATGTGTTTGTTACATGAGGAAGGACGGAAGTAATATGCGTTATGTGTTTGTTAAATGAAGAAATACTACGTACAAAATTAATAAGCGTTATGTTTCTGTCACATGAGGAAGGACAAAAGTAATACGTGGTATGCGTTTATTACATGAGGAAGGGCGGAAGTAACATGCGTTATGTGTTTGTTACATGAGGAAGGACAAACTAATATCCGTTATGTGTTTGTTACATGAGGAATGACGGAAGTAATTAGTGTTTGTTACATGAGGACGGACAAAAGTAATATGTGTTATGCGTTTGTTACATGAGGACGGACAGAAGTAATAAGTGTTATGTGTTTGTTACATGGGGACGAACAGAAGTAATATATGTTGTGTGTTTGTTACATGAGGAAGGACAAACCTAATATGTGTTATGTGTTCCTTACAAGAGGAAGGAAAAAAGTAATATGTGTTATGTTTATGTTACATGAGGAATGTCAGAAGTAATATGTGTAATGTGTTTGTTACGTCAGGACGGAGAAATTAATATGTGTTATGTGTTTGTTAGATGAGGACGGACAAAAGTAATACACGTCATGTGTGTTGTATCCGCAGGGCGGGAACAAGCAATTAATGCGTCTTCACCTGCTAGGACACTTAGGAGCGTTGCCGAGCGGGAGCAATTGGGTGTGAAGGTTAGGGGTAAATGGTTGTACAACACGTTCGGTGCGATGAAACAAAAGGCTTTATTAACTGACTCCTCGGAGTACAAGTAGAACTAGTCAGTTGTGCGTCCGGATTGAGAGTGTCCTCTCAGGCTTGGGAACCAATACTTAAAACTGAATATAATTACTACATAGTCAAGCCTTCAAGCCTGAGCACTGACAGGGTTACAAGGGTTTACCATTAAAATTAGTATTTCAACTGTAGTTGACAGAAATACAGCGTTTCCATCTGGGTCAAGAGTTCAGTGGCAATAACCATAAAGCTGATCTGTGCCTGTTCTCTTTCTGTCCCGTCTGACAGTTATGGCATGGTCTGGATTTTTGAAGTCTCACCCTTAGACCCTCATAACATAAACTTATCAAAGCAAACTGCCAACCATAATTATTCTTGTGCATGTATGACTGCACGTGAATCTGGATACATAACATTTGCTATGAGTATACACGTAAGTAACTAAAAAAACTAAACTAAACTCCGTGGCTTTAGTCCGCGAGCGAACCATACCGACAGAGCGGCCGCCGCCGGTAGGCGAAGTTAGTGCCAACTTTTGCGGATAGAGGGGTGTCACGTGGTT
>Ga0123357_10008783_pt1 | contig 12674 bp, 6 predicted proteins | sample TergutEmb28metaG_FD_89873 | JGI IMG/M metagenome (GOLD analysis project Ga0123357, IMG submission 89873) | Embiratermes neotenicus P4 segment gut microbial communities from Petit-Saut dam, French Guiana - Emb289 P4 | ecosystem: Host-associated > Arthropoda: Insects > Digestive system > Gut ... | reverse complement strand
TGTTGCCTTGATTTAAAAAAAAGCACGAAAAGAGGAGGATAGATTCTTTAATCTGTTTGCCTCAAAATTGTGTTGATTTAAGAGAAGCCCCCCCCCCCCCCCCCCCCCCCAATTAAATGTACATAACCTGCTTTTTTGTTGGCTGGAAGAAATAATACAGAGTTTTTGTGGTAAATATTAATTTGGGTAAAAAGATTTGCTTATGTGGAACCTGGAAGAAAGTATATCAGTGTTGTCAGAAAATCCACAAACTATATCCGTGGAGTAGAGTCTGTCTTGAGAAGCTAATGATTCCTCAGCCAGTTATGAAATTCCCTGCACTGAAAGTTCATTACCCATTTTCACAAGAGCTTGCAACTTGTGCGTATCTTGAGTAGGATGAATCCAGTCTTCAATATTTTGTTCTCTTTGCACAGGATATATTTTAATATCTCTCAAAATCCATTACATACCCAATCCTGAATTACTTCAGTTTACTTCACTTGTTCACAAACTGTTTCTGAAACACCTATTTTTATTATTATTCCATTTACCTAGAAACTGAAAATATCCATTCAAACATTCAAACCAGATGTCTTACACGTGACATATCCTGTTCCTTGTTATCGGCCATTTGAAGGAGCTGTTGCCCTTACTGTGGTAAATCTTTGTATGTGCCAAGAGTGATGCTGGGAATTCTTGTTATCAGCTTGTGTGTAAGGCTGAGCACCACAGTGATTTAAGTCGTAATCTTCCTTTTGAAGAGTAATTTTGAAATAATGTGGGTGATATATGGGTCTTCTCTTGTTTTTCAGTCTTATCTGAATACACGTGTCATGATTGCGTAAAATTCTGATTGTTTGTGTACAGAGTTTACATAACTTATCATAATGACCTTTAATGGGTTATCACTGTCAAACAAGCTAGAGTGTTCTCTTTGTTATGCCAAAGGTACAAAGTGTGTTTGTTCAGCAGCATTCACGGCCATTTATGGTAGTGATCATTAGCAGCTTACGTTTAGCAGTGGGTTGCCCATGTGATAAAATGTGTGACTATCACACTTGCATTCCCCAAGTGGGATTCCACATGGTGTGGTAACTCTACACAATAGTATGTAAACTAGGAGCTTTCCTTTGCTTCAAGTTTTTCATTACATTAATTTTACTGTCATTGCTACAAAAATTATTATTTCTGGAATAAATGAAAGGCTTCAAATTATTATTAAAATTAAACAGAAACTTTAACAATATTGAAACCACATATTCAATGGCTTCTTTACATTAAAATTTCATTTTTGTTTCTTGAATTTATCATTGCTTTGTCAAAGTATGATTTTCTCATTAAAAAAGTGATGCTGTTACAGGCCCAGTGTGGCCCAGAGGCTGGGTAGAGGTATAGCTTTACTATTCCATGACTGTGGCACTAGAAGAGGGTGAGTGGTCAGCAGCACGCTCCGGCCGCACTTTACCCCCAGGAAAGAACCGGTACCCATTTTGCAGTAGACTGGGTGGGCCCCAGGGCCGGTCTGGATGGGCAGAAAATCTCGTCCCCACCGGGAATCGATCCCGGACCGTCCAGCCCGTAGTCAGTCGCTATACCAACTGAGCTACCTGGCCCATGTGATTTTCTCATACCTACCACAAACGCATTTTCAGACTGGGAAGTTATAAAGCCCAGTGTTCCACAAGGATTACTTTTTGGTCCTTAATGCTTTCTTCTCTACATAAATGATTTATCATTAAAAAATTAAGGGAAAATCTAAACCAATTTTATTTACAGATAACACTAGTAAAATATTTACTAATTCTAATCTCTAAGATTTTAAAAATGGAATGAAAAATGAATTTGAATCCCGAAATAAATGGTTCAATGTCAATAGATTGTAGACTGTTATTAACTGTATGAGAGGTAAAAAAAAAAAAAAAACCCCAAAGTAGCCGCTGATGGCTGGGACTCTTTTTGCTTTAAATGCCGATTTTTGCACCAGCTGATATTATCGATTGTATTACATACATTTTTAAATACAAGAACTTCAAATAAAAAGTACATGCTCAAGAATGGATCCATCTAACTGTTACGCAATTTACAAGATATTCCACCTATTTTCATGCAGCTTAGTTCATGGTCCTCTTTTATTTTGTTTATTTTTCACTCTAAGTTTTATTTTCTAGATTCGTTCATTTCAAAATAACTGCTGCTGTATGTGGTGACCCTGTGCTATACAATTTGGAGCTGACTGCACATGCTTCCTCAGAAGCTGATTAGGTTTCGTATACTGATGTTTATGTTTCATGGCAGTGTTGGCTTATCTGGGTGCTGAGAGGGAATGAGATCATATGCAATCAGAGTGGAGGAAATAATGCATACCCATGCTCATTGCACTGGTTAGTGCAATATGGGACCAATGGCAAATGTCCTTCATTCTTCTGTACAGATTTCTTTGTGTTGTTTGTGAATAGTAGTTGCACACTTATGTCTATCTTCAGGTCAACATTCAGTCCCTTCTCTGTCAGAACAATAATATGTGACAGGTCAGGCAGTGCAGATGCTTGAATCACGATAAGAGATGCAGAAAGTGCTGAGTTTGTTGTGTGTGTGTTATCATGAAGTGCATTTAGTAGTATTGCTGCAAAAAGAGAAAACTTACAGACCAAGTTATCATGGAGAAGATATTATAATCGCACTCTGATGTACATTCATCAGAAGACGAAAACATTTCAACCCAGAATGACAGTGACACAAATGACATTACTGACACAACCTGCACACAGTGGACTATCAATAAAACTGTCGACCTACTGTACCTGTGATCCACAGGTTGGCAGGGGGTCCCATTGGGTTATGACAAACAGTGGCACCCCACATCACTAAAGACTCCACTGCATTCAGCGTTTTCATGCTCTTTTTTGAACCTATACAACTGTTTGTGTAAGAGATCTTGATAAAACCCATTTAATGAAATTCACAACTAAATATAGTCCTCAAATTGATTTGAACACTAGTTATACTAATAAATTAATTGCTAAAGCATATAATACAAAATTTCTTGGAACATACATATGCAGGGAGTACACTGTCTTGGATAATTCGTAGTGAGCAAATTACAGACAAGTACAGCGTTTTATGCAATGAGATCATTTAAGACCTTTACATTACTGGAAACACTGAATATGGTAAACTTTGCTTATTTTCATTCTGTTGTGAACTATGGATTAATATTGTGCAGAAACCCCTCACATAATGCAAACATTTTTAAAAAATAAAAGAACATAATTAGAATTATTACAGGATGCAGTAGTAGAAACTTGTGTAGGGGTTTATTTAATAATTTAAAAATTTTACCTCTTCAGTCACAATGTATACTTAATTCTCTCATTCGTGGTTAACAACAAAATAAATTCAAATTAAATTCTGATGTCTATAACATAAACAAAAAGGTAAAGCTATCCCATTACAGGCCTGGACGGGCCCTTAGGGCTCCAGGAGTTTGAGGCTTCCAGGATTTCTAGACAATCGACACATGAAGGTGGTAAGGTTGTCAGCCCTACACACCAGTCACTTCTACCCCCCACGAGATATCCCTGGTACTTATTTCTGCTAGAGGCTGAGTCAACACCGGACCATAACTATAACATAAATATTAGACAAAAATGTGACTTTCACCAACCTCCATCAAAGTTATCAGTATATTAAAAAAAAAAAGGGAGTCTACTAATTTGGCGTGTTTAACTGTCTTCCACAGAATATAAAAAAATTAAGTGATAACCCCAAACAATTTAAATCAGCCCTGAAGAATTATTTACATGCTCATTCTTTCTACTTCATAGGCGAATACTGTAATGTAAATAGTGAATGATAAACTAAACTAAATCACTTTCCAACTAATTGTATTGTACCAACAACTATAGTATGTATGCAATATTTTCTTGCCTTGTTTTATATCTTCGGTACTAACCTGTTTTGAATTCATGGATTGTCAATAAATTCAAATCCTAGTTAAATACTCCGCCAAGAATCTCCGAAGAGATAGTTGCTGAACGGACGTAACACGTTCGGAACGTACAGGCGTAGCGTTGCGAACGCTGTACTTAGTTCTGTCGTGTTATTGACCTAATTTTATTGCGTTAAACGGGCCGGTACGTACGTTAAAATTTGAATCTCGATCGAAAGGAAATAGATGAGCTCATCTCATTACTATATACTGTGATAATGAGTTAACTAGTACGTGGACCTTTCCATTGCTGAACTAACAGATGAAGGTTCTGAGAGGTCCGTGGAAGTGAACGGAGTGTTATTAAATTATGGAAGACGAACGAGAAGGTTTGATAATCCGTGTCAGTAGTGATAATGAAGAATTCACAGACAACGAAGATTCATTCGATATCACAAGGAGCAATATTCAGCATGAAAATAAGACGAATCCCTTCTATGAAAAACTGCAATTTATCGGTGTTGGTCTTTTGTTATGTTTTTCTTCCACTGCATTAATAATTCTGTTGCCCCTCTATTTGGAGGTCGTGGATGTTTATGGCGACGCATATACCGCTGTTATTTTCACATGTTCTGTAACGACTCTTGGGTTATTAGTGGTGTCATGTGTGTCTGGAAGATTCGGAAATGGTGTTGCAGCAAGTCTGATGCCACCATTTGGATTTTCATCCGTTCTTTGCACAGGCTTAATTTATGGAATAAGCGGCTTCTTGGTGATATACTCTCTTGAAAGGAAGAAAGTCGTATGCCACCTGCAGGATCCTATCAAGGGGGTTGTGCTTGTCTTCTCGTTGGTCTACTATTTCTTTTTCTGCAGGAAAAGTACGTATGACAGTCAGGGTAGTTATGCATAAAAAGTAACTTTACTTTTGAGTACATCGTGCTTGATAATTGTTTATTTGACGGTTTTAGAATGTATGTTCATTCTTCTACAAACATCTTTGTTTTGATTAGGATGCTTATTCTGCACCCCAACAGAAAATTTTAGTGAATTTCACAGTACATGAAGATGGTTTTAAAGAAACTCTAGCTATGTGAAATAGTCATTTGCATTATTTATCCGAATTGATTATTGATTTCTGTTATTTTGGGGAAAGCCTTATTTAAATGGGTATGAACTTAATGTAACATCAAAATATTCTGCATTTGAGTTTTAACAGGTGCAAAAATAGTCCATTCTGTGGAAAATGCGAAATTAATGTGTGTGAACTGAAATTAATACAGTCATAAGTGATACATAATAATAGTGTGTAGATATGCAAAATATTAGCCCAGGCAGCAAAGTTTAATCAGCAATTGTTACTTTCCCACACAGTGATTAAGATAAAGGTGTCAAAAGAAACTCTCAGCTTACCATATTGACAGTTAAAAAATTAATAGATTAAGTGCTTCCAGGTACTTTTCTTACATTGTTTTAACAAGTTAATTTTAAGTGTCTTGTAATTTTTCTCCGTATAGAATGCACATTATGCAGTTTTGTCAACAGAGTATATATACAGCTTTATATATCTACTTAAGATGTCAACAGTACCCCGGTTGGAATGAGGTTTACCACAGTTCATAGTGCAGTGGTGACTCCTATGCTCCTATAATGGTAAAGAAAAAAAAAAACCCATACCTGGTAAGAAGAATAGAACATCTTGTAGATAACATTCAAGGCCAACTACCTGGGCAGTTGGAATATGTGAAAGGTTTACATATGTAACATGTATATTTGTAAGCCTTTCAGAGATTATTGAAACCAATCACTTATAAAATAGTGTTTATTACTTATAATTATGCTTAAAGTTGTTTTAACTGGTGTGTTAAAGTCACATGTTGTTTCTTCTTGTTCGTGGACAAGGACAGAGAATAACATGGCAGTGTAGTTGATGACCTTCAAATGGAAATAGTAGTCCTCATAACAACTTATATTTGTAGTACTACTTGTATTTTATTCTTGTATATAGTATTGTTCATTATTTTTAATCATATTGCTTGAATCTGTATTATATTTTTGACTATTTCCATATCCATGTGAACGAAATAAATTGATTGATTGATATAAAAGAAGGTCATAATTTTAATTCTGATTTGCTGGAATTTCTGGCATATGAAAGCTTTTAAAAGGGTCCAAATATATTGTATCTTCTGTTAATCATTCAGGAGGTAAAGACAGTATTATTTTCAGATGATAGAGACATGTTGGATACAAAAAAAACCCTGAGACACAAAATTTGAAGATAAATTGAGAAGCTGCAGTTATGATTTTATGTGGGTAATCTTATTATAAATAGAGAAAACCAGTGGAAATGTCTTTTCATAGCAGTCAAAACAGAACTCTTTTAAAACCAAAGGCCAAATTTAATAATATGGGTAAGGATTATAAATCAAAACCCCAACGTTTTATGCATTTATGTATATAATTATCACAGAAAATATGGAATGGAATGTTCACCTGAATCCACAGATCTCAAAATTCAGCAAAGTATGTTACGTTGTAGAAGCTTTAGTGGAGGTAAGGACCCCACATGCCATGAGGGGTATCTGTTTTACTAATTTTCATGCCCATCTGAGGTATGCTTTAATTTATTAAGGTGTTAATAATAATAATACTAAGAAGAAGAAGAACAGTAACAATAACAACAATAATACCTGGATCTCCACATTCAGTTTTGTGACAAAGCTTTATAAAAAACGGTAGTAGGTATGGGAATTAAATAAAATGTCAAAGTGCCGAATCATATAAAGGAATTGGACAAGTACAAGTTTTTAAAGAAGGATTTTTAGGTCCTTTATGTTTTAGCATACATTTGTTCAGCAGAAGAATATATGTCATATTAATGTAGTCGGTGTTTGCCAATGAGTGAAAGAAGAGTTACTGATTTTTCACCTATTGCTTTGTATATTGTTGGTGTAAATATGTTTATGTATGCATTCCTTTTACTCAATGGAAGAATTTGTAGCTTTGTAACTCTGTAATCTCATTAGCTCTGTATTTAATTTAAGCTTTATTACACTATATATAAGCGGTTCTGAAATCATTTGTAGAATACTGTATTCATTGCTATTGGACTTATCTTACTTCATGTATATTGCTAGAAATTGACGAGTCCATAGTCATATGTATGATATTTTGGACTACTAAACTAAACTAATTTTAGCAAGTGAGGTTAAGTTTATTTAGGTAAAAATGGTGTTTGAAATATGTTTGTCCTGTGTCAGATGTTTTGCTGAAATGGATGAAGAATAAATGAAAGGTAAATTTGCCTTTGTCAATGCCATGAAGGCATACAGGGGTAGTAGAGGTATAGCTGCACCCATTTCTTGTCTCACCACTAGATGGAGGTGAGTGGTCACCATCATGCCCTGCCTGCTCTGTCCCCAGGAAAGAACACCTGTACCCGTTGAATATGAAGCTGGGTGGGCCCCAGAGCCAGCCTAGTTGCTGTCAGTACACTAGAAATCTGGACACATGATTAGTGATGACTTCTGAGAAAGTTTTCAGGTCTAGAGACTTTAAAGACACAACTTGCATAGTTGGAAAATGTTGCTGTCAGGTTATGTCAGAAGCAGCTTTGTAGTCTACTGACTGTTGCTGGAAGCACATGGTGGTCATGGTCTATATGCCATTTTTTTGGTCATCCAAAATTTCTTCATCTGTTCAGTTGGTAATTGACTACCATTATATACATACTATTTGCATACATTATACATAAATTATACATTCTGTGGATCCAAATTTTAGTCAGAGAGACAGTAGGAAGTGGCATACATTCATTTCAGTCTGCAAAGTGATTGTTCTGATTTTGTTCGTATCCCTATATCTTTTCGAATGTGTATGTAACTTTAAAATAATGCTCTGGCATTAGACTTTTCTTTGGTGGCAAAATCTGTTGGAGTCCAGTAGGTCTCAAATATACAAGGTGGTTCAAATATGACCGGGACTGTTGTCGCCAGATTTACACACAAACAGTCCCAGTCATATTTGAACCACCTTGTATATTTATGCTGCTGGGTATCCTGGTGTTCTTTCTTTTCTTTTCTTATCCCCTCCCCCCCAAGAATGATAGTTTCACTATGGTATTTAAGTATTATTGGTTGTGTTATGTAGCATAATGACTGTTGGTTTTTTCTGAGTAAAACCTCCTGGAGGCACTAATTAGGATGACCACTGCTCTTTGGTGTTGAGGCTGTTTAGCATTGTGCCACTCTACAGTGGCTGCTGGTGTGAGTTGAGTCCTGTTCAGCTTGGAGGGAAATATGGTATTGTTCACTGAAGTGAAGTGATGGGTCAGGGGTTAAAAATGTTATGTACTCAGTATTTGGGGAGGCAAAATCTTACCCTGTAATAACAGATAGATGGTGCCTGTTATTCTCTTCAGCTTCATCAGTAAACAATCAAAACATGACTACTTGGCTAGTTTTAAATATGTTTTCATCTGTCATGCTGTCAGCAGCAGTGGAATTTGTGAATCCTAAGACGTGTAGTGTAGATGGTTATCAACATTTTGGAGGGACCTGCTGTCCCCATCTTCAGGGTAATAGTACTAATAATCAATCCAACTGTGAGGTGTGAAATCACAGATATCTTAGTCTTAATTTTCACTACCACAAGAACAACTCTAGTGTACTCTTGAATGCTAAGTTGTGATCATAACTCTTACATGAACTCACAGAGGCAGTGAACAGTGTCAAATTAAATTGTAATAAAGAAACTGTTTAGAAATCTGCAGTCAGCAAGCACTGTATCTCCTTCTGTTACTTTCAGTGATGGGCCTACGGAAGATCTTCTGCTCTACAACTATCATCGTTGGGCTGTTTATTAGTGTTGACTATGGCTTGTGCGATGAGTTCCGATGTCGTGGCAATGAGCGTGAGCAAAGAAGTGATGATGCTGGAGACTGGAGCTGGCAGAGCCACTTTGTATGGACATTTCTGTACATTGTGGGACTTGCACTCTGGAGCCTCAATTATACATTGTTGGAAGGACATCTGGTTGTATCTGGGGTAAGACTCAAGCCTTACAGCCTAGATTTATGCAAGAATATATCCTTATGCTTCACTAATTTTAACCAAGCTGTTGCTTACACTTGTATCATTTTTGTGGAATAATGAGGAAGGTCATGATTTCCATTCTGCTGCAGTGTAAGTGCATAGGAGAAATACTGGTTGCTTGTCTCATTTATTGATGTACAGTAGTTCAGGTCTTTAAGTGGAGAGCTCCCTCCAGTTCAGGTCTTCTGGGTTGATACACTGTATTGACTGGCCAACTGAGCATATCATCTTGGAAGACTTGAATGTTTGGCAGCACCACTGTCAAAACCCCAGGTCTCATTATGTGGGAATGTCTTGGCTGCAAGACTTTTCTCGAGAAGGACCCAGCTCTGTGGAGTGAGTGAATCAACTAATTTTTACACATAACAGTAGCATAAAATACAAGCTAGACAACCTGGGGAAGTTATACTGTGATATCACCCTTTCCAATAAGTAAATGCAGATAAAACAAGTGCAGTAAGAAGAAGAACAACAAAAACAGCAACAACAGTACTTTATTAATGAATGTTGGCAAGTGTGGCTTGCTGTGACAATAGGGCAACTTCACAGATTTCACTGTGTGTGGTCCCATTTGGCATTCTTGATAACGATGTTGAACCTAGAGGTTTCATACCAACTTGGCAATTTTTTTTGATCAGTTGAACTACTCTCAGCTTCTGAAGGCAGGCCTACTCTGATCCACAGGGCTTCACTTATGTAGAGACTGGAAGCTCTCGTCTTGTCACTGTCTCCCGATTAGTTTCTGCAAGAGACAGCCACCCCCATTCATCCACATGTCACTTACGCCCTCACCTGCAGATCACAGATGAGAGTCAACAGGAGCAGCCTGTGAACTCTGGTGCAAGACAACACAGGTTGGTATCTATTCACATATTCCCACAGTTGTGGTTGGTGGGGAGAAATGCTTATGGTAATGCACATGACTTCTGTTCAGGTGGTTGCATGCTTTGAATCATTGTTACAGATGATTTTTTGTGGTTCATGTCTGCCCTTCCAGGCAAGTGATATATTACCTCAAATTAAGCCAAGACTGCTTTCATTTATATCGTTTTACATCCAGTAACTGTCGCTTAACTAACATGAGAGTTACTTGTGCAGTGTTACATGTTGTACAATTTAAGATGTACTGATTTGTTTACAGGCAAATCACATACATGAGACAGCAGTACTATGATTCTGACACAAGGCCACAAGCCTTGCCTATTGCACTGTGGCTGCACCTTATAACAATGGTCTTGGTGCTGGCTTTGTGTTGGACTGATATGACATCTGTAGTGGGAAAGGTAACATATATCCGGTTGTAGTGTACTAAGTCAAAACTAGTGTAATGCCTGTGTTATGAAGTGTTGGAAGTTGGCTGTGGTGGTCCCCAGTTGCGTGACTTCCATACCAAATGTTGTTAAATTCAAGGAGTTGTTTGAAGTTTGAAAGTAGATGCATGTACAAATACACACACCATAATTAACTTGTTAGCACACTTCTTTGTCTTATTGTCATATACCAGAGTGTAAGACATCTACAACCAATACACAAAGTTCCATTCCGTGCTGTAAGTGACAGTGTTTAGTATGAGCTGGGTGCAGGAGAAATGTAAGTCCTTCGTTTTATGTAGATGCAATTAATCCCTGCAACAGATACTGCAGGTGGCCCCATGTTATTCATGTCATTGTTGCTACAGTCTTCCTGTCACTTTAGCTGACTGTATAAGAGAGGCAGCAACACATTCAGTGGAAAGGAAATGGACCATCTTAGTGGCCAAATGTGCTCTCTGCTTAGGGTCCAGTCTCATCTTTCTGAATGAATCGTGTACCATTGAACATTGAATGATGGACATAACAGTGAATTTTCTTTTTAAACTCATGGTAGTTGATCCATACTTTATGTCCATAAAGTGTACAGGTGGTGTTCTCTTGCTTCTTCTTATTGGTTTTATGTCAGGCTAAGGGTGGTTGATGAAACAAGAGTATTGCTTGCATTCACAGGGTTCTTCAGCTGCCAAATTTTGGAATTTGACAAGAGATGGCTTGTATTGTCATTTTGGTGGACACAACAAAATGACAAATAATTTAGGTGATGAAGCAACATCACTGATTATTCATGACACTTGCCAGCAGGTATGACTAGTTCGCAGTACTTAATGATGATGACCTTGTTGTAGCTGTATATGTTTGTGAAACATTGTGATTGTCACTGTCATGGGACAGGGCTTTATGTTGGGTGTGTTCTCTTTATAGTAAGTGTTGAAGTAACCATCAATAAACTCTTAAGACTAAACCATGATCAGGTTGAACAGTATGAAGTAAAGGAACCCTACCTTTAGAGAAGGTAACATTTAATCAGGCATTCAAATTTGTATAATGAACAAAATACATTTTCAGTTACCAGTATGAAGAAAGGTAACGGGAGTACGTATGCAGTTACCTCAAGACACTGTAATTTAACAGAATGTGTTAGAAGAGAGTGGCATACTAAAAGGTGGAGCTGAATGTCATGACTTATAGCACCACTTTGACTCATTCAGATCATGGCCCAGTAACTGGATATTATATGGTTTTTTTTTTTTGGGGCTGTTGTATTGTATTGTACTGTATTTATTTGCATCCATAGAGTCACATTACATAAAATAGAACAAGGTAGAACAATATACAGACCATACCAACAAACAAATAAAATGCACAGATCAAACATGAACATTCCACAGTCCAAGGTCATCACATAACTAAAACAGTATATATAAAATTACGAGTGTATGGGCAATTACAGTTATTTACCTCAGTTCCCAATACAGACAGCTACTACACTGTGGCCCATAAATATTCTAAAGTATGAAAAGCTTTTTGCAAGTGTTCATTTCAGCTCTTTTTTAAAATTATTGTGTTTCATCTTTTTATTTCTTCAGGCAACTCATTACATAATTTTAGCCCTTATTTAAAACACTGTTTGATATGAAGATGTGGTATAGCACATTCGAAACGTGATGGCACATGCGCAGAAACCAGATTTGGTCTTTCAGCGACACGGACAAGTCCATTTAAATCGGCGGGGGTGTCAGTTCAGTCGACTGCTGGCAGCCGAGGAGTGTGGATCAGCGGACAGCAATTGTATAGACCGTGTTCCAACGTACAGTGCAAGACTACTGGCTACCCACTCCATTCGCATCTTTCCCCTTCACTTCCCCTCCCGTGTGTCACCGTGTGCCATCAGGTTCTGAACGTGCTGTACAACCAGAGACATGGAGGTCATGACTGCTTCTTGTATCATATTTATGTACATGATAATTATGTTTAATATTCATGTGATACTTTTTTTATGAAGCATAGTACTTTTGAAATATAAATTGAAGCCATTGTTAAAATTCTTATGTGTCTTAAAACTATTCCTGCAGGATGTTATGTCCTTTAATCCAAAATATCAAATATATCACTTTTTTTTTGAAGACAAAAAACTTTTTCACTGTGACTATCTGTTAACCAAAATATAATACCATACTTCAATGTATCAATCAACGAATGCACATATAATTTCACATAAAACACTTTTAAAATACTTTAAAACACTCCGACATGTTTTGATCTTGTCAGATCATCATCAGGGAGCTTTGTTCCTTGCTAAAGTTATATTACAGTATTCACAATTCAATTCGTATTTGCAAACGAGGTGTTGTGGCA
>Ga0123357_10008782_pt1 | contig 12675 bp, 9 predicted proteins | sample TergutEmb28metaG_FD_89873 | JGI IMG/M metagenome (GOLD analysis project Ga0123357, IMG submission 89873) | Embiratermes neotenicus P4 segment gut microbial communities from Petit-Saut dam, French Guiana - Emb289 P4 | ecosystem: Host-associated > Arthropoda: Insects > Digestive system > Gut ... | reverse complement strand
TGTGAGAAGTATGATGGTACGTACTGGTGTTTGAAAGAATAGGGTACATGTTAGGCACAGAATAAGTTGACTTCCTGCAGAAACTGCAATAGCTGAATGTGCCGTCTCAAAATGTGCAGTACTTCCTGGCAATGTGGACACATCCTCTCCAGCACAGACATGTTGTTACCTCTCACTCTCCTCTGCAAAACAAACTTCCTCCAACATACACAACATTTCTGTTAACTACACATCAAGACCTCTTTCTTCCTTAGACTCAGATCATGCTGACAACAGTAAGCAGTGTCAGTGACAGATGAACAAATATGGAGCACTGGTTGAACAATACTGACCCAGCAAATCCAGAGTCTTTGGAGAAAAACCTGTACCAATGCACCTTTGTGCACCAAAAATCGTATATCAGCTGGCCAGGAATTAACATGTGGGTGTCCACAGTTAAAGGCTGGTAACCATGAAATGGTCCCAAAGCAATTTCATTATATTGCAGTCTATTTCAAATCAGTATTTGGGACCCTTGTGTTTGCTAGCCCTCCAGTTTTTATGCACATTCACAGAATTGCAAAAACCAATTAATTTATTAGCTTTGTCATGTCTGTCTGTCCACTTGCATTGAACACTCGTCTCCTGCTGGACAGATTTTCATGAAATATGATATTTGTGGATTCTTTGAAAATCTGTCAAGAACATTAAGTACCTGTGGTGGACACCGCAGGCTAGCCCACCCACGTAGCCAGGATAGTTTATTGCCCACACACCACTTCCTTATAAACACTGAGACAGATTCGCGAGTAAAGTGGCTAGTGGAAAATTTCAGTGAGTGTGCGTGACACGGAGTGAGTGCAGCAAGCAAGTGGCCGGCAATATACAGTGTGCATGCAGAGAAGTGGTGCTTACGTGTGTGTATTGTGTGTCGGGAATTACATACCAACCACAACCACAGCAGAAACCACATACCTATCACTACTAACTGTTTAGCCAAATTGTACATCTAAAGATGGCCATGAGCAAATAAATATTCTTTTGTTTGAATGCAGACCTACATACACATTGTTGTGGCTGGCAATAGAGTACATTTGCCATGAAAGCACTGTTGTGTTTCCACTGTAACAAAGGCTACATGAACATGTAACATTCTTACGGTATATGTACACTGCCTATCTTGTTTAATCCTCTATGCTGAAACAAGCAACATCTGTCAATTCCATCTATACCAGTGCTTCCTGAGCCATTCCTGTCTGACCCCACAGCCAATCAAATCTGTAGTACAGTTCCATGCAGGAATCCTTAAGCCATAAACCTTACCCTAGACACACAATGCATTTCCTCCTAGGCTCTATCATTACAGTGCTGGCAGTATACAGTTAATGTTCACCCCATCATGCATATTCTACCTCCTGTACATCCTGGTACAATATTCAGCCAGTGGCCCACTCCTATACTTGTTATTTCTTTTGACAGCCATTCCCTACAATGACTTACCCGCTATATGACATAATTTACTATACTGGTTATTGCTGTTACAAATGTGTTCATATATAGACTTCTTAGCTTTAGTAACACAAACTCCGCAATACTACATATGTCAGACACATAAGTGCACTGACTATGCCTACAGAATCCTAGTTCAGCAGTACTGCTTGGCAATAATATGGGCTGTGAGGTACAGAGTTCATTATCATATGTAAGCACATGAAGAAAAGAGTATGCAAGATTGAACGATATTGAAGAAGACTCACCATTTGGTGCACTTTTATAGTAATGGACGACCTGTCATGTTGCACAGTTTCTCTGCAGCCTGTAAACAAGCAGAAACCAGTTTCAATCGCCCTGTTGATCAAAACCGATATGTTTGTATTTCATATTGAATTCTGAATGAAACAAAGAATGATATATCAAAAGAAAAGTTTTAAAGCATTAAAAAATATGTTTATCTACATCCTGCTACCGTGGGCACCTTTAGTCTTTGTTGCAAAACTGTATTCCAACCACCAAGTTACATGTGTGGTGTTTGAAATCTATACTATACACCCTGACAAAATGGCATACTTCACATTTGTATTGCTTTAATCACACTATAAAATTCAGAAGTGAACTCTACTGGTAGCAAAAATGTGACTCTCACACCTCAAAGGTATTTAGCTTCAGTTAATTCCCATGCCAGGGCATGTGATGACACAGCTGGTCGACGCACTGTGCTACAAGCCAGAAGGTCATGGGTTTGATTCTTGATGGTGTCAATGGAATTTTTCATTGACATTAACCTTCCAGTCACACTGTAGCCCAGGGGGTCACCTCAGCCTCTCACAGAAATGAGTACCAGGAATATTTCCTGGGGGGTAAAGGCAGCGAATGCTTAGGGCTGACAACCATACCACCTTAATGTGCCGATTGTCATGAAATCTGGGAGCCTCAGCCTGCTGCAACCCTCATGGCCTGTCCAAGCCTGTACAGGGATTGCTTTACCTTTAATGCCCACGCCAATGGTTAAAGTTAGGGGCTGTTTCTATGCTCATTTAAGCTTCACACCAGAAGGAAACATTCTTAACCTTCGTACTACATGGAGGTGAGTGGAGAGCTTCATGTCCTGGCTGTCTGAATTCCAAGAAAAGATAAAACTAACTAACTACATGGAGTCCTTGCAAGCTAACAGGTCCTCAGCTAGTCACTCAACACACACACACACACACACACACACACACTTGAAAAGTAGTGTGGTTGGGAACCACAATAAAAATTATATGAAAGTTTACATACTTTGTCTAGCTACTCATGCTAGCAATAATTTGTGGAATGTGCACTGCAATTAAAATGAAAACTTCAAGAAAACCTCCTGATTCTGAATTTCTAGCATTGTCACATGGCTGGCAACTACTACAATAAACACATACGATACAGGAGTGTCTCACTGGTGGTTCAACAGAGGGATGAAGGAATGATAAGTGTACTGTGGACAGACAAAAAACCCTGCAGCTGGAGTGCATTAGATGGGGCAGTGGCTCTACTGGACTCACTGTTCACAATAGTTCACATAAGTTCCTTAGTTGGTACACACCACAAGAGTCTGGGACAAAATGAACAGCAATTTCTTTGCTGATGTCTCCATACTGTCAAGACAGGATAACAACAAAATAAAACAAAAACACTTGTCACTGGTAATAAGTCAATAATTTCTGTCCTGAAAGAGAGAAGGAGGAAGCTGCAAGTCCCCCCAAATGTCTATTATTTTTACCATTCTGACATCCTGCCACAGCCAAAAGCACTTACAATGAAGTCTTAATGCTGTGTCCTGCGGGGCTTCTGACATATGCCTGCAGGTGTGACAGTAACCGACCATTAGCCTCCCATAAATCCTACCCCTCATCTGTACATCAGGGCTATGCGCATTTCTGTACCCTGGGTCACGTGGGAGGCGATAACAGGTTCTGAGGGGACATTCTGTAGAGGGTTCCTATGACACACGCTGGCTAACAGGCTCTGGCCTACCCAAGCCAAGGTGGAACGTATCCTGCTGAAGGCTGCATGGCACTGAGGTAGTAATAGCAATGTCATAAATGATCCCCTTTGGGAATCAGGCAGCACCCCATTGTATGTAGGCTGTCCATTCGTGTGTGGTTCTGTGGTGACCGTACATTTTCCCCATTTTGTTTGGGAGCAACTTAACTGGGGACTCTGAGAGACACAATAAATGAATAAACAATTGGCTCTCTCTTGGATGACCATGGAGGGGACGCTGCTCTACCAGGGACTTTGAAAAGCAAGATTTTGTTTTATGAGAAGACCTTGGTTATTAGGGAATCCTAGAGATAAGTAAAAGAAGGCTCTGAAATTGGGCAGCTCTCTCCATAGGGGCCCCACTGGGGAACCTGGAGGGACGGCTCCTTTACTGGGGCCCCTGAAGGATACGTAAAGGAAGGCTCTGGAAAAAGGCATCTCTCTCCATAGGGGACCTACTGGGGAACTTGGAGCAGGGGTTCATTTACCTGGGACTTTAGTGCACTGTAAACAAAGCACCTCTGTCTGTGGGAGCTATGTGACAGGAATCTAGAGTAAGGGCTCCTTTACTGGGAACTCTGAAAGCTAAGCAAGACATTGTCAAGGAAGGCTTTGGAAATGGAGCATCTCTCTCATTATAGAGGCTCTGTGAAAGGGAACCTGGAGGAAAAGCTCCTATACTGATGACTATGAGAGACATGTAATAGAACGCTCTGGAAACAGAGCTTTATTTTATAGGGCTCCATAAGGGGAACCTAAGGCACTTAGCAAGGGAGGGCACAGCCAATATGTTTATTGGACTAGGCTACTGTCCTCTAACAGGATACAATCCAGTGTCATTACTGGACCTTACTGGACATAACAACACTCTGAGAAGACATCTCTATATAATGGGGCTGATCGACAGTCCCTTAGGTAGGTGTGAGGGTAGAGGAGGAAACCTCAGGTCATGTTTTGTGTAACTGTAAAGCCTTGGCAACACCGAGACATACCTATTTGGGTTCTTTTTTCTTGGAGCCTAAGGATGTTAGAAGTCTAAGTCTAGGGGCACAAAGGGCCTGTCTAAAAGGCCTAGTTGCATTACGACCAAAGGGATCGAACCAATTTATTATTATATTCTATTCTAACCGACCTCTAGCTCAGCAAGCACCGATCCCTTCCACCCCACCTGTCTACACCTTTTACCCAACCCAGACATGAGTTCATAATGATCCCATGCTGGTATATTTTTCCAATTAAAGACAAACATGACACAATGAGTTTCAGTTAACTAGCCATATACACCACAACGTAACATGACACACAGCTTTGCTAGACAGTCCTCTGTGGATGACATGTATCATGGAGGGAACTTCCTGCATCTTGTGAGATCTGATATTCTCAAGAAGATTACTGTCTTCCTGTATGTGGAGCTGCCCAGTCTGGTAGAACAGTACCAATGTTTCAAAGAAACATATTGCCCCTTCAAGGTCAGAAGATGAAGGTGACAGGCTCCTCTACAATGGTGCATTTCTACCAAACTACACTGCACCACTACCCTATTCTTCTTCTTCCTCTTCCTCCTCCTCAATATGAAGGCAATGGTTCTACGATATGGTGTGGTACCATACCACATTCTCATTGTTTGTAACTTGGAATGGTATTGTACCAGTGTTGCCTGTCAACAAGATATACGTATATTGTGTATTGTGAGTTCACAACAGTTTGTGCTATAAGCAACACAACTCAGTAACATGAAGTCTTCATGTAAACACAATGAAGGTATACAGGGAGTGGAGGTATAGCTCCACACACTTTCTTAACCTTGGAAATGGAGAGACAGAAGTGGCTGGTTTCATGGACCAGCCGCTGCATCTGCCCAAGTCTCAAATGAACAGAAGTTTATATGGGCCTCAGAGCTGGTGTGGGTGCTTTGGAGAGGATATAAACCTCTCTCACTTGCCAGAGATTGAAACATGATTCCTTGGTCATCCTGTCCACAGCCTAGTCACTAATCTGACTGAACTATCCCATCTCCCTTTCATACGTTACCTAGTACACAGCATAGCTGCCCAGCAAGTCAAGGAACCTCCCACATTTTACTGGCCATGAAGGCTCACTTTGTTTTCACAGACACCATATGTAATATTCATGATAACACTATCCTTCCATCTACCTCTAAGTCAAACAATGTGCTTCCTCCATAAGTATTTCAAACATCTGTGAATGGTCCCATGTATGCTACATACCTTTCCCAGTTATCAAATGAACAGTGTATATTATTACAATATTAAGTGCATTATCAGATGAGTTTGGACACAAGTTATGAAATGCACCTTCACATGCTTTTGTTCAGTCATCTCGAATACCATAAGTTGCACAGAAACAGTATGTTTGGCATAAGACGTGTCATTTTCCTCTACATTTTTTTAACTGGCTTGCTAGGCTGAACATTTACTCAGTTTATGTTTGACATGCACACAAAATAATATAAACCGCCCTTCATTTGTATCCAATTTTAACAAAAATAGAACCTGACATACACTTTGGTATAGCTTCAGAAAAATAAGTTCATCAGTTCCCACGCTGTTCATTGGAACACGCGGACAGGGCACAGCTAATACAGAGAAACCTGCCTACACTGGAATGATGTGACTGGATTTTTTTTTTTTTGTCTTGCAGGCAGGGTACATTGCATGCAGATACTTAAAGTTTGGCAAAACAGTCTGCTGCAGTGTCTACACAAACATGCCAGCTTCATCACAATGTTACATATCCTTATGAAACTTTCTACTGACCCATTAGATGCCCTAAATTCACTTTTCCCCAGCTTTTTAGCCACTTCTCTTCCACATTCTTTTACCACTGTTCCAGATATTAGGTTTCTGGCTCTTCCCCTTACAAACTACTCCCACACACTCTCACTGCTGTATTTTTCAGTTTTTCTCACTCTACATTTCACTGAACCATCGTCACGCTCCACACACTTGTTTATTATTTCTGACATGGGGATTTAATATGTTATACACTTAGAAAGGTTTTCCCTACATTAACCTTTTGGCGCCTGAATTATTTTTTTTAAATTTTAGCACACCCTGTACATAATATGTGAATAAAGCATGAACCAAATACATTAGAATTATGAAACAAACTGCATTTTGAAGAGAAAGAAACGGAGAGTATATACCATGTTTAAAATATTCAGTACCTGTATTTGTTGAATAAATATATAAAATGCAACGTTTAGAAGTTAGCGGTGCGGTACGACCACTATAGTGGTCGTTGGGCGTCAAAGGGTTAATCTTTGCCACAATCCGTTTTACTGTCAACTTGCCCCTTTCACTTGCTTCATTCATTACCCTTTCCTTTGGAGGACACAGTTACAACTAAATAAAAAGTAAAAATATTTGTATATTTTGCCATAAATGACACTGTTGTTCTTTGTGAATGGGGTAAAGCTTCTGCCAGCAACTCTAATTGTGCTGTTTGGGTTGCAATTTGGAAACATTTAAGGAATGCGATTGTTTGGTGTCTGAAGGTGTGAGATTTGGATTCCATCAGTGTGCTTGTGACTGTGACCATCAAACAAACAAGAACTGCTGCTTACTCTCAAGTGGCACTTAATTATTTTTCAGTAGACCAACGTATTCTCACCCAGCTACCCTTCCTAATAGTATCTCCCACTGCTGATAATCAACAAACAGAAGGTATAGATCACAGACTGTGAGACAGAGAAACCATTTTCGGCCAGTCTTGTCCTTGATTTTTCTTTCAGTGTTAAAAGAGTCTCCATTCATTATAAGTGGTTTTATAATGTTTCTTACATAAGATCCTTGGGAATGTAAAAATATACGTCCATGTTCCATTTAAGACAAGTTTACTGCTACACATTTTTTGTAACATCTTATTTTAAGGCACAAACAATTAATTATGTTTGGTTTCTGTAAATACTCATATTTAGCAGCTGACATGATATACACCTCTACTGTAAGGCCTGTTCACACTCACCAGTACAGTAACTGGGGCTATTCTGGGAAACTTACTGGATCCACTATCAGTCCAAATATTGTCCTACCTACAGATGAAGTGGAAGGTGAAGAGGGACCATCTGAATTGCCCACCCTTGCTCAGTACATGCCTGCATGCCTCATGAATTGGATGAGAAATTTCCTAACCCTCTACTCTCTAACATTATGAACAAAGAATATAAAATTCTCAATTACTACCCACTGTACAACACAACTCCTTAAGTTTATTATAAATAACATAGAAATTTCCGTCAACACAACAATAATTATGTAGGTTAAAATTACTACAACACGTTTCAACCCTTGGGGGTCATCTTCAGGTTGAGCTTAGGAACCTATTTTACACCTGTTTTTGCCGCATTGTTTTTCATTTTTGTATTAGGGATCCCTTATGCATTACAAGTGAGTTAAGAAGGATGGAACACAATTTTTAGTACTGTCAGTACGTAAAATTATAAATATTTCATAGCTGTGGCCGAGGTGCATGTGGCTGGTCCATAAAGCTGGGTTGCCTCCAGGTGGGGTTATTGTATTGTGTGTGTTCTCCTCTTTGCTGCTGTTTTTGTGTTTCACTGGTTTCCAGGTTGGGTATTCGGGTAGAGTCTCATGTTCGAGTCAATTCTGTAAAATTATTTTAGTTCATTAGTAAACGGTGCTAATGAACTAAAATAATTTTATAGAATTGACTCGAACACGAGACTGTACCCGAATACCCAACCTGGAAACCAGTGAAACACAAAAACAGCAGCAAAGAGGAGAACACACACAATACAATAACCCCACCCAGAGGCAACCCAGCTATAAGGACCAGCCACATGCACCTCGGCCACAGCTATGAAATATTTATAATCTTACGTACTGACAGTACTAAAAATTGTGTTCCGTCCCTCTTAATTCACTTGTAATGCATAAGGGATCCCTAATGCAAAAATGAAAAATAATATGGCAAAAACAGATGTAAAATAGGTTCCTAAGCTCGACCTGAAGATGACCCCCAAGGGTCGAAACATGTTGTAATTTTAACCTACATAATTATCGTTTCTATGTTATTTATGTTATTTATAATAAACTTAATGATTTTCACACAACGGGATGAATTCTATTAATGTAATTACAACTCCTTAAAATTAAAATAAATGTTCGAAGTGTATTCCACAGTAACTGAGACCAACACCCAATTTTGAATTCCCAACTGATGACGACATTCAATGTCACATGGAACAGCACCATCTTCAGCAAAGCTATCAAACCAAATGTAACCATTAGGTAAAGCACTTCTCAAGTGTGCTACGTATAAGACAAACCACACACTAGAAAACTTTCTGGAAGCATATAGAGTACTGTCTTTTGTATTGCAGACAGGTATTCAAAGCAACAGATCCAAAATGCTGGTATCTACTTAAAAGCATTTCAAACAATTTATACTCTGCATGGAGGTGATTATATAACTTTTATTGCCTAACATATGCTGCAGGTACCTTCTAACATCAGTCACATCCTTACTGTAGATGGTGTACAGCAGAACTCTTCAGGTGCTCCTTATACTCCAACTGGACGGCAGCTTCTTTGCTGATGTTACTTGGCTACTGAAAATAAATACTAGTATGTATAAAATCATTATACACTCTGCAAGAGCAAAACAAATTTCCAATTTTCTCTTTAAAATAACTTCAAGTACCACATACATTAAAAGCCTCACACAGCTCACAGCTTTTCAACCTACCTTTCAAACTGCAACAGTGCAGGTACTATAGTTGTTCCCTACAATATGTTTCTATGCAGCAACACAGTCTAGCCACTATGACACCTCTTCCATTAGGTTGTGCACATCTCACATTTATTTTTTAAATTTGGGTGCCCATATGTGAGGAGACTTATCTGAAGGCAAATCTGCCCAGGCACCTGTATGGAAACAAGTCTCTATGTGTATGGCGCAAGTCTTAGGGCTTGTAAGTTTGCAGTCGAACCTGAAATGATTCTGCCACTGTCAATTTTCTGCTGCCAACTGCAGACACAAGGACAGGAGTGCCAATGTATATTGAGGTGACCATACACCAGGAGGTATATTTTACATATTTCCACATACTTTAGTTTGTTGGAAAGAGTCAGTGGAGAAGTCATGACAGTGTGTTCATCGTGCTAGGTGAAGAAGACTTTTTAATTGGCCTGACAACTGCACCGATAACAAAGAGAGAAGGATGACACAAGCAGGTGACAATTTGTTGTTGGTTATACAAAATAATTCCCATGTTCATTTAATCACTGAATTAACAATGGAACCCACAGATTGGAACTACTACCAAAGAATGAATGACAATGCATATCTTGAGTTGTTGGAATTAGTTACACCACTCATTCAGAAAAAGGACACTCAATTTCAAACAGCAATTTCACCCCATGAAGAGTGCAATGCCACCCTGAGGTTTCTAGCTACTGGAAGGAATTATAAGGATTTGAAATTTTTTTAAGCTATTTCACTGCAAGCACTTGGCAAAAGTATATCTAACACATGCAAAGCTATTATAAGGTTCTGACATACAGAGGCAGAGGTAATGTGGTTTTCATTAGTACTTATTATGGACATTTGACTTCAATCAAAATGTAATTATTAACAGCTTACTGTGTGTATATTCAATGGCAGCATTAGGACATCTGTCATGAATTCATTGAGCAATTTACTGAACTTCACAAATCTTTGCTATGATTATGGATAGTGAAAAGTGAAGATTGGTTGGACCAACTGCAAATATTGCCAGTTTTAAGAAAATGATCCAAGTGCTAACAAACTGCAGTTATAAAAATGAGGCAGTATATAAACTGCAACCTTCTTACACGAAAGCAATGAATAAGTAGCTGTTTCTGCTAAAAGTACTGCAACTCCACAACACACATATGAAACATGTCTGACCAATTAAAAGACCTTCTTCACCTAGCACAATGAAGACACTGTTAAAACTTTTCCTCAGGCTCTTCCCAGTCAGCTGAGGTATGTGCCTATATATGACAAAATCTCCTAGTAAGTGGGCACAAACAGACTTCAGACTTTCCATGACATAAATCTGATCAAGTATGTACACCTTTACATTACAACTGTGCAATGTGTGATGTTGAATGAATGTTACAGCTAACAGAGGGTCATAAATGTTTTGTGCCTACTGTATCAGAAAACAGACATTCCTTTTTAAGAGATGACCAACAGTATGTGATACCACTCTCAATGGTGCTGAGTATTATAGGCTTTTTTTTTAAACCTAGTAAATAGAAAAACTGCAGTGTTTAACTAGCAAACAGAATACTCCACATCTGAACATGAGGCTGTCCAACTCATCTGTCAGCCTCTGTCTTCATATGACTTACAAAACAATCAGTGCATCTGAGTGGAAACACATTTCAAACTCTCATTAAAACAGAACACCAAACGATATTTTGTGGAGACCATTTAAACTAAGTAACGCTGTTACAACTGTTCAAAATCCATATAACTTTTCATTTTTATCATGATCGCAATTCAGTGAAATGGTATGGAATAGATGTGCACCAAGTGACTGTGTCTACATCACATGCATAAAGTACACAGGAAATCACCTACTTGTGATTGTACTGTGGCTGATCTTACATAACCCACAAATTTGGAGTAAAAAAGAATGATAGTACAGTTGCCTAACATCTTCAGCAATTACAGTCACAAGAGAGTAGGAGACCCACTGACTAGACTTCTTATAATACAACTTCCTTCAAAAATAATCATGAGCATACTCTGATCAGAACTTCAAATGAACAGCTAGGTCGACAAACATAAAATGCTACAATGGAATGACTGAAATAAATAGCAGCCCGGTCAGAAAGCGAACGGATACAGGACACATTTCAAATACCAGAACAGAGATTTCCATGTAAACAAAGCCAACTTGGTGCACAATTTTTCTTAGTGTGTTTCTTTTCTCTACATGTTTCTGGCAACTATGTGGCCATCACGAGGAGAAATAACTGTATCTGTGCAACACTTGGTATTTGTCACTCTGAAACAAGTGGACAGTTTAAAATTACAAGGGCTTATGCCATAAAATGAAGGGTGATACACACAGGCAAATGATAAAATCTCAATAAAATTCTTATGTAAATGACACTATTATTTAAGTGGCTTGTTTTTGGTTTGTGTGTGTGCATAACTCTTGGTCGTGTTTAAAGCTTAATGGTTTTATTTACATTTATGTTGATGTAGAGGTTTTCAGTAGGTTCACAGTTAAAAAATTCTTAAAAGGTTATCACTATAGCTTAAAACTTATATGACTGTGTTAAGTTAATAACTAGAAGAGCTACAAAAAGTGCAATAAAATTATAGTTGATGTATCAGCAGGCATACCTGTGTGGATGACTCTGGTTTGCAGGGTGGAATGAAACTGGTTAGGCTGGGTTGAGGTGGAAGTATTGATTAAGATGTCAGGTGGGGTGTGACGTATGATATGGGTTGTTAAGTAGTTGGAACATAGGAGTCTCTGCGTAATATAACAAAGCTCTTAGTTGTAAGAAATGTATGCACTTTTTTGGAATACTTGTCGGAGTTTATGATCACTATTGTTTTGCCTTTATCAGCTTGCACGATTATTGGTACAATAAAATGTGCAGACTGAAACAATTAACCCCCAACTACATCTGCATTAAAGTAAACAAACAATCCACAATGCCAAAAAAACTAAGAATGCTGCTATCCACTATAGGATAAACCAAGAACTGAAATTCCAGTATGCAAAAAAACAAAAATCCTATGTTCCAACTACTTCAAAACCGATATCATAAGTCACACCCCACCTGACAAACACAGTATACCCAGTGCTGCCCTGAAAAATACATGAAACCACCTGGGAGCCTCCATTACAAACATACTGATGTCAGCACCAATAACAACAAACTAAACTTAACAGCTTGATTTGGCTTACAGTTATGTTCAATGTCTCCCTGTGCTGAGATGATGCAATGTGTGGTTCAAGGTCTGGGATTCTGAACAATGTATTCGAAACACCAGGTCTTGACAACAACCCTTTCACAGGCCAGCCTACTATTCAAATTTCATGCATAATTGTGGTACAGTTTAAGGAAAAAAAAAAGTGATTGCAGAAATCATATATTTGTCAAATAAACATAAAAAATAACTATTCAAACATGAAACCTTAAATCA
>Ga0123357_10008780_pt1 | contig 12676 bp, 4 predicted proteins | sample TergutEmb28metaG_FD_89873 | JGI IMG/M metagenome (GOLD analysis project Ga0123357, IMG submission 89873) | Embiratermes neotenicus P4 segment gut microbial communities from Petit-Saut dam, French Guiana - Emb289 P4 | ecosystem: Host-associated > Arthropoda: Insects > Digestive system > Gut ... | reverse complement strand
TTTTATTAATAATTTCAATCAGCTCAACGTGTTTCGGGCGATAATTTCGCCCATCCTCAGGAGCACTAGACTGTGTTTACAGCTTGTGGTATAATGCACCGACGATGTTGCCTGCAGGCGAAATTATCGCCTGCAGGCAACATCGTCGGTGCATTATACCACAAGCTGTAAAATACACAGTCTAATGCTCCTGAGGATGGGCGAAATTATCGCCCGAAACACGTTGAGCTGATTGAAATTATTAATAAATTGTTATTGTTGCATCTAGTTAGTTGTTTATATTATTAAATCCCATGAATACCGGCGTAGAGCCGTGTTCCGAAACGTCTTTTGAGTATGTCTTACAACAGACAGTGGGCAGTGTATAACATAAACTTAAAGTAATTCTCCCTCAACTGTGTTGCTTAAGCTCCTCTGCCTTCCATTGCATCATATATGCAAAATGACCGACTGCGCTGGCTCACGCGGTAACGATTCTGCTTCTATTCGCAGTGTGTTCGTCTGGAAGTTTCGCCAGGACGCTGACTGTCCTGACACGTTTTGCGTCATGTACCCTCTAAGCATGTAGTAAGATAGTACCTCAGATTAGACCACGACCGCGTCTTTTCGCATCATTTCCTGTTTGTTATTTATCATTGAACCGACGATTGTATATTCCAAATGACTTGCTACATAAATCACAATTATAGAAGTAACGCAGAATCGATTATTATCAAAGTTACCGGCTGATATGTGTTGTGCAAAGTATATCCGAGTTTTACTGCTGGTACAGACTGGTCTGTGTATTGTGTGTAGTTGTTTGCTGTAATGTACCCACAGCAGTTTTTACGCGCGTTTGAAAAATTGCAAAAACGAATATTAGCTTCTTCACGTCTGTCTGTCTGTCCGTTCGTGTGTCCGCGTGGAACTACTCGACTCAAACTTGACGGATTTTCATGTTATTTGGTATTTGAATATATTTCGAAAATTTGTCGAAAAAATTCAAATTCCATTGAAATCTGGCAAGAATAACGGGTACTCTGCATGAAGAGCTGTGCACGTTTATGATACTGTCTCGCTGAATTTTTCTTGGAATGAGAAAGAAATATTTCAGACGGAAGTTGTAAAGAATTCAAAACACGCATTTTACTTTCAGTAACTTTTTCTTGAAAATTGTGCCGTAAATGAGAAAATGTGGAAAAATATGGTACAGCAAGACAGGCCACAAATGACAATATAACACGGCGCATGCGCTTTGCATACTGGATAACTAAGGCTACAATATGTGACACTTATTATTTTTCCACTGCAACAATGGTTATACGGACACGCCTCAGTGTTACGTTGTACGTACATTGCCTGTATTATTGTGGTTCAGTTAAGAAGGTTTCGTATCCGGATTGGTCACGTCCACTAGAGTCTGTTTCATAGATCGTATCCGTTTTCTCTGATTATTTTCATAAAAGAGCCTGCATTGCGTAGTCAGTATAGTAACTAGGCTACGGCCGGACGACCGAGGAATCGTGGTTCGATTCCAGATAGAGGCGAGATTTTTCTCTTCTCCAAGGCGTCAGTTGTGGTTTGCGGCCAACCCAAATTCCTGGTCAGTTGATACTGGGTGTAAAGGGACCGGAGCGTGAAGCTGACCACTCATCTTCATAGAGTGCCGAGATGAAGCATGAGTGGAGCTGTGTCTTCACTCCCCTCTGTGCCCACTTGTCATTCACGGGACAGCTTCACCTTTATTTACATTGTTGCGCTTTCTCTATACCAATGGTTCCCAAACTTTTTCAAATGTGAGGACCCCTTCGTAACGTCGATAATATTCACGGACCCCCAAATGCCGATATTTGTTGTGGCCAAATCGAGTGAGAACTGAGAAACTACCTACTGACAAGAATACTCTGAAGTCTGTAGCTATTGCATATGAACTCACATTTTATTTATTTCAAAAAACAGTAACAGAAGAAACGCTGACACAAGGAGTAAAACTTAGTGAGAAGCCGTGTGAATTCGCAGAGCCCATGGAATATCCCCCTGGACCGCCTGTGGTCCACGGCCCACATGTTGGGAACCTCTGCTCTATACTGGATGAATAAGATGGGCACGTAATGGGGTCGTGTCCGTCCTCATATTTCATGGAGCTTTACATAAAGTTGAAATCATGTTTTGTTTAGTATAACTCCAACATTATGCATCTGATATGAAATGCAGATTTCAGTTCATTCGTTAAAATTCATTTGAAATGTTCGTAGATGTGTGAGTTGTGTTGTGTGTTGACAGGAAGAGAAGAAAACACAAATTGTGTGTGTGAAGGCGTGCCTGAATTTCTGGCGTCTGTGTGTGTGCTGTTGATAATTACAGTAAGTGAAGATTTGTACGTAAAATAGGTTAGAACTGAATTTATGGTGTTCGTTATGGGTTGCTAGTAATTGCACTTGTGCCGTTATTAAATAAAGATCAAGAGTTTCGGATTGTACACAGGGTAAGTTAGAGAAGTACGCAAGGTGGGCCGGTTTTGGGGCAAGGGCTCATTCTTGGTTCATTATCTCGAAAGCCGTCACGTTTAAGGGAAACGCGCATTGTACATGAACTGTGTTTCATTTTTCTGTGTGGCTTTATACCCAATACTGTTCGCTTTAATAGACGTATTTAGAGGTTTGTGAGCGAATTAAGCTCGGAATGCCTACAGCAGCTCGTGTAGGTTTTATCGCAAAACATGGGTATCCATCCCGCGGCCCGCGGCCACATGTGTAAATTGTGTACATACTGTAAAATTACACATTAATATAGGCGCTTAGGTATGCCACTTATTGGTATTTGTCCGCATGCGGCCCGCGAACCAGCCCGCAATAATCGGTGTTACCCTTTGCCATCAAAATGTTGGAGAACCATGACTTAAAGTGTCTGCGTTCAGAGGGTGCAATTAACCGCACCCTCTGAACGCAGACACAATTTTGCTATTACATCACATACCATATTTATTTATTTATTTATTTATAAAACGAACAAATGCATGTCTGTTATCCACAGCATTGCATTGTTTCGTTACTCCTACATGTTTCGACGGCGGAACTCAACCTTCCTCAGGGAGTCTACACACCAGTATTCAAAACTGGCTAAAATGTAGTACATTACCACAGCAACACATATACAAATACAAAATTTAAGTGCGGAAATCAATACAATGTATCTGTTACTGTTGTATGTCACTTTATGTCCATGAATTTCTACCGCAGTTTATGTGACCTTGCGCTTTGTCATTTAACAGCAGAAATACTACATATAGTGGGTACTGCTATTGTAATCTGTTACATTTTAGTCAGTTCTGAATATTGGCGTGCAGACTCACTAAGTTTGCGGAATTCCGCCGAAACATGTAGCAGTAACAAAAGACTGTGCTACTGTGTATACCAGATGTGTGTTTGTTGGTTTTATAAATGAATAGTGTAATAAAATGCACGCAATACATAGTGTAAAAAACACTTATGTGCTTTTTTTTGTTTTAACATTTTATATTGACATGTATACTGTAACACCCTGTGACTGAGATCTCAGTCTAACCATAAAAAAGAACTTGCAGATGTTATCTTGACTTTATGCACTTTAGTGGCCTGAAGATGACCGCTTAGTGATGGAAACGTGTTGATAAAACGAATAAATAATTGTGTTAATGGTGTTTAATAACGACCTAGTTTCTATAATTTGACAAACTTTATTCAAAATTAGAGCGGACTGAAACTATTTAGTTACATTCTGCAATACCAAATTTCATTACAATTTCCCCAGCAATACTCGAACTGTTGTATGTGTGTGCAGACTGGTTGACAGGATGATTCAAATAGGCCTTCCTTTGGGATGCTGACGCGCCTGGAAACATGCCTGGAAATCAGGTTTTGTGTTCCAGCTGGAGGAGATGTATATCTTCCGAATTTTGTTGTTCATCTTGCCAATATCTGGTTCTTACGTTTACGTAGTTGAGCGGACTTCTTGCAGACGCTTCACACGGAGGTTTAGAAATATGTTTCAATGCATTAAATTATTCCTAATCTATTCTGCATATTTAGACCGTCCGCCTTCCGCTTCTTTTGTGATGTTGGCATGTTCTGATTTAACAAGCTGGGAGTAAATGTTCCGAACTTTTTGTCGGATTTCATTTCAGTTGGAGACTCCTGCATGCCGTCACAGTTGCGTGAAGAACTTAATGTCTGGAGGGAATGTTCTTATTTGTGAAATCTAGGTTGGTAATTCCCACGCGATATTGTCTGTACTTTGAGTCAAATTCAGCTATAACAAATTGCCTTTCAAAAGTCTGATCCACGTACACGATGGCCTGTGGGTTGATGACGTATTCCGATAGTCTCGATTTGATTCGCATGGAGCTGAATCGGTCAGATAGAATAGCAGTGAGACTGATGGCAGCATGAAAGTAGACGCACAGACCCCTGACCTTCTGTTGATCCACAGCTTTCCTTCGCAACTTGCGTGAAATGCGTTGCAGAGCTGTACAACTCTGCATTCTCATTACAAGACAAGACACCTGCACGCGAAGAATCGTGCCTACGTACAGTTGATATATTCTGAGTATACCAAGCAGGCGTATACTTGTATAGTGAACACGTTATGGAGGTGTGTCCGCCCTGTCTGTACACAGTTTTTTTTTATCTTGAAAAACGCATTTGCTTCAACTTCGGCGTGGTGGTGATGGTTCTGTACCGTTTTATAAAAGCTGTGGAGCGAATTTCAATTTGACCAATGTTGCCCCCCGAAACCCCTGATTCACGCCCGAACTTTGAAGAAATTAGGAGTAATAATTGTCGATAAATAAATGGAACGTATGTGCGACCTGAATTATCTCGTGAAGATTTGTAACTTCTTTGAGCCTTTTTCAGTGTAGAATATACAGTGTTTAACTAAGGCCAGGAAATACGTAATGCGTAATAAATATTATTATGCCGGTATTTGTCACGGAGTATTAAGTCTGACGTTGGGAAGATAATAATATTAAAATCGATCTTCAAGGAATGGGATGGGGAGGCATCGATTGGATTTACCTGATTCAGGATAGGGTCAGGTGGCGGGCGGTTTGCGGTAATGAACCGCCGAGTTCCATATAATGGGGGGGATTTCTGGGCTGGCTGAGGACCGGTTATCTGCTGAGGAAGGACTTTACTCCATGGAGTTAGTACGTCTTACGTTTTATAAGAAAGTAAGTGACAGTATTCGCTAGTTAGAATAATACGTAAAGTAAATAACAGTATTTACTGGCTGAGAAGAATAATTGAAGTAAATGGCAGTAGTTACTGGCTTAAAAGGGTACGTACGTTATAGAAAATTCTTTAGAAACTTTGCACTAATACATTGTTTTATTGTAATAATAATAATAATAATAATAATAATAATAATTCAGTTCAGTTCTTTATTATTAGTGTGCTAACAGAACAGCCATAAGGCTAATTAATAATGATAATAATAATAATAATAATAATAATTACTAGGATGCTGTATGGGCCCCCGAGCCTTTTTTTTTACACTTACAGAAGAGAGAAATTTCTACTCCCTGCCGCGAATACAGTCATAATTCATCGACAGTCCAGCCTGTAGCCTGGTCACTATACCGACTGAGCTGTATGGGCCCCCTGAGAAACTCTTAGCCCTATGCCTGCAAAATTCCGAACCTGGACAATCACCTTCCATCGGCTGTCCTTGACTGCTTATTTTACCCTCCACACAGTGTATGAGAGGACGAGCAGTGCTGTGATGACCAGGGGTCCATTTACGTCGTAGGCTGCCCCTTGCCAAATATTCCATTAGGATAGTCAAATCGAGGATGATATGACGGGCGGAACGTGGAAGGAATAAGGAATGCACACAAAACTTTGGCCAGGAAACCTGAAGGGAAGAGGCCCCTTAAAAGATCTTGACATAAGTAGGAGACAATATTGAAATGGATCTTAAAGAAAGGACTGAACTGGCTCGGGTTAGAGGCCAATGGTGGGCCGCTGTGAAAGCGTCGACAAACCTTCGGCTTTCATGAAGGGCAGGGCGTCTCTTGACCATCTGAGCGACTTTTCGACCCTCAAGAAGGCCTCTGTTCCAAGGAGTTAGTCATTCTTACTAAACCTATGCATGCTACGTGCCGCACCTTCTTCAGCTATAACCTGCGAAAATAAAGTTAGTTGTTGAGAACAGCGTTTAGTGAAATGCTTTATTGCACTCCGTCACCTCGAGGTATCGCCTGCATATCAGTTTTAATTAAAACACTCGACTCTTTCACGGCAGTAAAAGATGCGAGGATAGGAGAAAGGCGACAGGGTTCCTTATAACGTATTCGTGCCTATTGTGTACGCTGCGTAAGTTAATTAATTGCACTGTTATAAAATTAAGATATGAATCATTAGAATTTATCTACCCAGAAAGTCTGAAATGCATCACACGAATTTACACTTCAGATATTGCAAACTTTCTACGTAAATCGTGCCATATAATAGGAGTAGATTTGCATCGGAATATGTAGCTGTAACGAAATCATTTGTTTATAGCATCGGGGGTTTTTATTTCACAATTGGAATTCATTTTCACAGCCACAAAACGAAAGCATATGTGAACTAGAAACGGAACGATGTGTAAGATATTTGAGAGGTGTGCTCTTTTGTTCAGTTGCTCTACTTTCATTGTGAAGTACCGTAAAAGTGATAGATACGCGACGCTGGTCATGCATACCGTGATGATATGGACAGCAATCTTAAACCCACTTTGTCTGGAAATTGTTGGAAATTTTTGGGTGCCCATTTATCATTTAGAAAATAACACATTCTTTTGCGTGGATATAAAGAAATGTATTCTGGGAGTAGACTAGCTTCAGGCAGCGGAGTCTGCTACATATTGATACAGTAGTGCCTTGCTTTAAGAGGTTAAAAACTGCTTGTGAGGCGAAACCACGTAAAACGAAAATTATTTTACTTTACTTCCTATGGGGCACATGGTGGCGCAGTTGATATGTACTGACTCAAAACGAAGAAGATGTATGAAACATTCAGTTGAATTTGACCAAATCAGCTCCAAATGGAGCCCGTGTGTCTGTGTTGTTGTTAGTGTTCTGCTTCTGTGAAGGTATGGCTTTCTGATGACAGTTTACACTTTCTTATATGTAGGGTGGCGCCTGGCTTTCCTGATCAAAGAACATGTCTGCTTCACCAGAAATTACAGATGCTGAATTGCTGTGTGGAGAGAAAACTGCAGAGGGAGAAAGTGGCAAGAGCTGGATCAATGGAAGTTGAAGATTATGAGTCTGGTAGGTTTAGTTGTTGTGAGGTGTAACATGTCAGTGTTCATTCTAAATTGAGGCATCTTTGTTAGTTTACACCAATAGTATCTCGTGATTTTTTTTTTCTTTTGTTTGTGGTGTACTTGATCAGATACGCGTGTTTTGGGCTGCATGAATTGTGTTTTTAGGCATTTATTCATCTTATAAATTATTCAGAGCTGGAAAATATGTACAAAATTAAATTTTAATGTGCTGACATGTGGTAACAGTCATTTATATAACAGTGGCAGTGGGCAAGTGGTTAGGCTTTATTTGCCTGTTTATTCATATGTGCTAGCTAAATTAATTAAGTTTCTTGCTAAAAATCTCAGACAGGCTGCACCCCCTGTTCATTGTGCTTTATTTGGCTTGTGTGCCACATCTTGGACGCCCTGGGACTGTGATGTATTGATTAGTGTTGTGTGTTCCTAAACCAAGCAAAGTCTGTAAATTTTGATATTATATGTGCTGTGCATTTTATGAAATGTATTTTGTATAACCAACTTTACATTCACAACATATGTACATCAGACGGTAGCAAATCTCCAACATGGTTCGGCACATCACAGGTGCCATCATCAGGGAGTCCTCTCAGTAGCCTTCATAATACCCTCAGAGACACACACGCACACACACACACACACACACACACACACACACACACACACACACACACACACACACACACACGCACTTACACACACATTATGTGTGTGTAAGTGTTTGGCTGTGTTTTTGCTCACCTACCTTGCAACAGACCATTTTAAGGGTGCTGTGATGGGTACTGAGAGGACCATCTGACAGTGGCACCTGTGATGTTCTGAAACACGTTAGAGATTTGTTGACGTCTGATGAACATATTTTATATATGTGATGGTGGTTGTGCAAATTAAAGTCTATAAATGTACCTTTAAAGATATTAGTATGGTATCCCTGTAAAGAGTCTGGTGTAATTGTGCACATGATTCAAATCTTAATAGGTTGTGAGAAATGTATTTTTCATTGTTTTAATTGTACGTTCTTAACTCCCCATGTCTCACAAAAGCTGTAAGTGAGATAACATATTGTCAATTTTTGTTGAAGCAGACTCGATTCTAACAGTGTGTACGGTTGATGCTCAAGGCAGTGTTCATAAAGAAACACACATGTATATTTTGGAAGTTTTGTACATGACTGACACCTGATAGATGGTTCATGGATATTCATCCAACACTGAACATGTTGGAACATGCCAGTGTTTCCACATCGATTGTTAGCAATTTTTCTGAGGGAAAATATGTCCATATTATGTTTGTATGGCTTTTTGACCTTCTTGTGTTTTGAAACATACTTGTAGAATAAATTTTTCTTTCTATATTAGGTGGTGAAAAACAGGTGCATGGACCAAGCACTCCAAATCTCCCCATAACTGATGCCGACACACTCCAAAGCTTCCAGGATGTACTCCACTGTATTCATTCTGTGTGCAAGGATGTTTGTAGTGATAACCTTCACTTGCAACTTTTCTGTCATAGATTGAACAAACCCACAGAGATGTTTAAAATTCAGTCATTTGTTTGTTGATGAACACAGTGACTATAGCGTTCACTTCGTGATTGTTTTGTAGACTCTGAGGATGAAGAGTTTTTTGACTGTTCTGCAGAAGATCCAAATGTGGATATTAAAGAGAGGAGAGGAAGTGAATGTGGACATAAACACTCGCTGTGGAACCAGCCAGTTGGGAGATTCAGTAAGAATGGAAATTTGCGGCTCCTCAACACAGGGGAGCCTTTGTACATTCCAATTACACAGGTTGGCAGATTTCCATAACTGTTAATTAACTTGTTTAAAAAATTAATTGAATTGAATAATTTCTTGGAAAACTGTTACTAACAATAGGTCTAGCTCTTCTCATATCTGGAACCAAGATAGCATGGTCAATATAGTGACTTGCCACGGACTGAAGGGTCCGGTACTTGAATCCCAGTGGGGAAAGAGATTTTGTTTCCTCAATATCCTTTCAAACCGGCCATGAAGCCCACCCAGTCTCTAGGACAATGGGTGCCGGTGTTCTTCACCAGAGGTGAAGTGGCCATGGCATAGCATTAACTGCACACCTACATCTAGTGCTGAGGTTTAGCATAAGTGGAGCTATGCCTATTCTCCTCCCTTTGTGCTAGTCATGGCATGTTACAGGTGGCCTTTTCCGTTATCCTCTTACATCTACCCTGGAGATGGAGGCAGCAGGCTCCTCCAGGACATTGGTAACTCCCTATGTGATTAGAATCCAGAATGTCCCAATCAAAAAATTTCTGTGTTTTAGTCTAGAAGTTTGTGACAAAGGCAACGTAGCCTGAACTGAATGGTATATATTTTTCCCAAGTTTGTTAGTAGTTGAATTATATGTACTAGTTCTCAGGCATAATTTGCCATATTTTCAAAGGATTTGTTAGCAGTTATTACTGTGTCCATGACCTTGGTCATTAGAAATCTTCATTTTGTGATTGTTTCCTGACCACAACATTGAATGGCTTTCAACCTTTAGAGGACAGATTTAAATGCCAATTGTATCTCTTGATGGCCAGTTTTTTCTGCCTTAGCATGGACATTTAAATCATTGCCAGGTTAAACACATAGATCTGCATATGGCATGCTAGGCCACTTGTTCCAACACATGGTCTCTTAAGATGATAAAGGTTAAACAAATTCATTTCACTTGCAGTGTGTTTTATTTTTCTAATAAGTTACCATATTTATTTGTAGACTTCAAACAGCAGTATTGAAGGCTGTGTTCTGAATGAAAATTGAAACATGCTGTGGCCTGAGATCTTTTTAACCTTGTTATTTTTCCACTAGAATTGCAGTGAAATTTTGTTTGTGTCACTCAAGAAAAAGGTGAACTGAAAATCAGGGGCGCACTCGAGGTGGGGGCTGCTGGGCTGTGGCCCTCCACTGAATCAGAAAATAAAAAACACTGAGTTTATGACTATATGATATGAAACATTTTACTTAATTTAGCCTTTAACCCAAATCAGTCAGTGAAATCAGCTGGCAACTTGTACGTTAGAATTTTTAAAAGTAAAATAAACAACCTAGGATGTTTGAGATGAAATTAATTAAACCAAGAAGATTAGACCTTGTGATAGAAATTAGGTAAGTGAGTTGTGGAATATCCTGTATATGTATGTATATAAATGCAGTTTCCCACAGTGTTGTGTTACAGTTATACTTACGACTTGATTTTTGTAACATAATTTTTGAAGCCATACAACATTATTCATAGCCTCAGGGTCAGGCTCCCCCTGCTCCAAGGGAAAATTTGGGTGTGCACCGTCTTCAGATAGTGTCCTGTGTCACTGTCCATGAAACAATAACACAATTTAAAAAAAAAGTGTCTTTACCATGAGAAAGTTTGAGTACAAAATGTGTGCTTGATTGATTCATTTTTGGGGATTTCCAAAAATAATTTGTCTTTTGGATTTATTGGCTCCACGAAAAATGCATAAGTTTATTTCCTCATGCCTGAAGTTTGGGAACAGTTCTTCTCATAATATGTGGCAATGAACTGTAAGTTCTCCAGGTGACTCTTCAGCTAGTGCTTTCAAAAAGGGCATGATTGTCATCCCATCTTATTTGAACTGTAATTATAATCAGTGCCTAACCAAACACTAGAGTCCAGTGGTTAGCACTCCTGCTTTGTATTCAGGGGACACTAGCTTCCAATCTGGTGTATGGAGCTGGCTATCCTGACACATTTTGCATGATAATCCTCATTCCATCCACGTGTCTCAAATTATGCCATTTCCGGATTCTCCCATATCTGTTCCAGTTAGTTATTTACTGACAGACTTATGATTTGACAGAAATGTTTAGTTGAAACATATCTATTAAATAAACTAAGACACTTGTGCATAACATAATAATGACCAAGGACTGAATTGACTTTATCTGAACAGGAACCAAGTCCAAAAACTGAAGATCAGGTGGAGGAAGATGCAGAAGTTCTGCTCCAGTTGGGTACAGATGAGCATGGTGCAGAAATGCGACGGCGCCTGATGAGTGCGTCTCTACTCTCAGATGTGGAGTCATTCAAGGTGTAGTACCATTAAAAGCCTAAATGATTTAGTCTAACAGTTATCTTAGAGAAAACTAGGCACAGATGGAAAGTTAATTTGAAAATGAATCATAGAGTACCGAACATCGCAGTTGACAGGGCAGTACTTGCACTTCTTGAGTCCCTCCAGATGCAATGGGGCAGTATTTGTGACCTCCAGATATCACTAGGCAGTGCTTGTCCTTCATCAGTCTCTGCAGATGTAACTGGGCCTTGCTTGCACTTCTTCAATCCTTGCAGATGTAACAGCCTTGCTTGCATTTCTTCAGTCCCTGTAGATGTAACTGGGCCTTGCTTGCACTACGTCAGTCCTTGCAGATGTAACGGCCTTGCTTGCATTTCTTCAGTCCCTGCAGATGTAACTGGGCCTTGCTTGCACTTCTTCAGTCCCTGCAGATGTAACTGGGCAGTGCTTGCACTTCCTCAATCATTCCAGATGTGACCTGGGCCATGCTTGTGCTCCTACAGCACCTCTAGATGTAACCTTGGATAATAGTTCAAATTGTGTCGTGATCACTTACTTCCACATCTTTTACAATTTATCACTCACTAATTATCCTGCTGTTTGGTGCCACATAATCTGACCTACTGGCATTGTTGTTAAATAAGAGATAAAGAAAAGTAAATAGGTTTTGGGAGTGAGGGCTTGATTTAGCTGGCTCAGAATAGGGTTCAGTGAGCCTTGTGGACACAGTGCTATAGTACAGTGAAACTTTGAGTCCTACAAAGGCAGAGAATTTGTTAATCATCTGAGTGACAGCTTTTCAATGAAGATTTTACATTGCAGAGTTTGTTGATAGAAATTTCAGTGTGGTTTACTGTACAGTCCACAACACATCAGTTTCTCACAGATGGTGAATTGCTAACTGAAACTTCTATGTACACCATCTGACCAATATCAACACCTTCTTCTTGCAGTAAGTCATATTTATGTACTTTTTAAATCATTGACTCATGTGACTGTAATTACATCTTTGGATTGGTTCTGATATATTTTATATTCCTATAATTATAACTTCATTTTGTGCTTCTGCTGTATCTAACCTTTTTACATATTATATATCCCGGATGATGACCACATGTTTGGCTGGAACATGGAGTAGTTCATTGTATGTATAAACCAATTTAAGTATGTGTGTATGTGCAGTTGTTGGTGCTGTTATTGTGTAGGTGAACATTAATACCCTTGTGACTAAAGGAACACATGAGCTTAATCTTCACTTGGGCTCTTGACTTTTTTTTATCTTGGTGGAATTTCATTCCTGGACTGTACTGAAAGCACTGCCATCACCCATATT
>Ga0123357_10008779_pt1 | contig 12676 bp, 4 predicted proteins | sample TergutEmb28metaG_FD_89873 | JGI IMG/M metagenome (GOLD analysis project Ga0123357, IMG submission 89873) | Embiratermes neotenicus P4 segment gut microbial communities from Petit-Saut dam, French Guiana - Emb289 P4 | ecosystem: Host-associated > Arthropoda: Insects > Digestive system > Gut ... | reverse complement strand
GAGGTAACGGGGGAATGGAGGAGATTGCATAACGAGGAGCTAAATGACTTGTACTCCTCACCCAATATTGTGCCGGTGATAAAATCGAGAAGAATGAGATGGGCTGGGCATGTGGCGCGTGTGGGTGAGGAGAGGGGATGTATAGGGTCTTGGTGGGTAAACAAGAGGGAAGGAGACCACTGGGGAGACCTAGGCGTAGATGGGTGGATAATATTAGGATGGATCTCCAGGAGGTGGGATGTGTGTATATGGACTGGATTGGGCTGGCCCAGGATAGGTACAGTTGGCGGACGCTTGTGAGTGCGGTAATGAACCTTCGGGTTCCGTGAAATGCCGGGAATTTCTTGACTAGCTGCAAACCAGTTAGCTTCTCAAGAAGGACTCTACGCCGTGGAGTAAGTAAGTAAGTAAGCGGGGGCAAATATCCCTTCAATATTTTTTCTAGCTAAGAATACTTTGTAGCTACTAAGTTGAAAAAGGACAAATAAAAATACTACTTTGGTGGTGGAAAGACGGAAAGAAATGAAGTGCTGTATTTTAGAGGACGCGGAATAGAGGCATTGTGAACTTTGCCTTCCCCTTAAAGTTATTAAGCATGTGACGCGCGTGATTCTTACCGCTTCTTCCGTGACGCAGCCAGCAGAACTCAAATCTCAGGTTAATATTCCGCATAACATTCACTGACAGCTTATATAGGCGTGTGAAACTCGAGAAGTATTTTGCTCCGTAAGTCCATCAGTTACGAGGGTGGCTAGTTCTGCACGTTTGGTAACCGTCAAGACTACAGACTATGCACGCGGTAGAAGCTCCCAGCACGAGTGTCGTACGCGACACATCAGACAGATCGAAACTTGGCAAGAGTCCACCACAAATCCCATCGCTCTTGTCCAGATTGTATAGGAAGGTCCTCCTGTTGTTGAGTGTAAAATGACCCGTTAGGCTTCGTAGCCTGTGCAGAGAATGCCTTCTGTGCACGAAGTAATACTTACAACAAACTCATGGCAGTTATGTCGTTCGGTCCGTCACATTTTTTCCTGAAGTACTGAAAGGATTTTGAGGGACCTTTTCCTTCAGAATTACGGTACAAGTGTTGCAGACATTTATGCTCGATCCACGTCGGTCTGTTGTAATGTCGAATTTACATACAACTAAAATGACGCTTCTAATTTTTTCAGTTTAGAAATTGAGAACCTTTTTAATTAATACATTTAACACTTCTTTTAAAAACAACTCATTGTAGAGAAGTTTGTAGGATACCCACTGTAAGTTAGTATTATAGTTTACAAGTTTTAAATACTTGTGTGTGTGTGTGTACCATATGGAAAAGTAGTTTCTGATTCCTGTATCATATAGACTTTCTTAATGGTATTTTCATCCGTGCGTTAATGAACAATTTAATAGAAAATACCAAAAAAGCACAAGCAATAAATTATACACTTTCATACAATCCACTAATACTCCGAAATGTTTCGATCTCCTTCAAATTATCTTCAGGAAGTCTTACATCAAAGAAGCTTGTGAAGTCCTTAAAACTGTGGATATCATAAAATTCCTCGAATTTTATGATATCCACAGTTTTTAAGGACTTACTTTTTTATCTATTTGTTAAATAATCTGTGTTTTTATATGCTTGTTTGATGTAAGACTGCCTGAAGATGATCCGAAGAAGATAGAAATATTTCGGAGTATTAGTGGATTGTATGTGGACGTGTATATTTTAATGCTTGTATGTTTTTCGGTATTATCTATTGAAAGTCGTGTTACACTTTATGGGTAAGGTGATTACTGGGTGGAAGATGAGTTATTGTGTGAAATACACTTCAAAGTCAGTGAAATATACGCAGTATGTAGTGAAGAAAGCACTTGCACAATACGCGAGGGCCCATGCACATTTTCTCCCCTTGTAACCGACTTTACTTGTGTCCCGTCTATACAGTATTCATCTATGTTACTGGAACATTGTATGAGCGAGTGAAATGAAAGTTGTATGAAGCATCCTTGTTCCCAGTTAGGCCTGGTTAATCAGTGCACTGCTGTAGCTATAGAGTGTCCCAGAACAGTGTTTACGCTCCCATGTTGTATCTAATTTGAACGAAGGTTCTACACAGTAGTTGTAATAACTGAGCGGGGGTTGTTTCATGAATGAATAATTTGTCAGAAATTTCTTGCTTGCCTGGTTGTAAAGAAACTGTTATACACACGGCGGGAAGGAGAGGGCTGTAGTTGTTCCAAAACTGTCCTAGTTACCCGGTACCCGGATTACCGAGGGACCGGGTTACCAAAGGAACACTGTGTGTGTGATCTTTTTTAAACACGAAAGCGTTCATTTGGTTAAAAAAAAAGCACAGAACATACTGAAAACAACCAAACTACATTCACAACGATATAAATGGCACTAACCACAAAGTCGTAAAACGTGAAAAGCAGCTACAATGTGCCGGATTAACGAAGAGTACCGTCCCTACAGTCGGAACGTACACAAGCCGCTCCATAGACTTGGATGATCACATTCCTGTACCAACATTTGTGACAACTTACGATTTTAATACAATTTGACCCTATTTTATTTATTTGTAATCCACGTTTTTACAAATATTGATGCACACTCCATGAAAATTACCCATAGGAAAGGGTCGAAACATGTCTGAGCCCTAGTGTTTTAATTATAACATCTTTCTACTTTAATATAGTGCATTTATTGGTACATTCTTGAATCTTTATGTAAAGTTTATGATGAAACTGCAGTGACCATATCACGTCCATCGGAGTATGAGAATGTGAACGGTCATTGCCTGTTGCATTGTCTTCAGCAATCTGAAGGATCCACCCTGCAGGTTTCTGTATCTGCAAAACTGCGGACTTGAACTGTGCAAGTATGTGGTTCGAATCTCGCCTAGTTGACGGGATATCTTGACAGTTAATTTTGCACTTGCTGAAAGTCATTCCAGTCGAAGGTTTTCATTGTACCCTGCATGACTCAGTCCTTATAGAGACTTCATTCTCTGGTCATTAAATAGCCTAAAAGTTGTGACAATCCCAGAACCTACGCAGTCGTGTCAGTCGGTATACCGTTTCCGACGTTTAGAGCTAACCTAGTGGCTTCAACTTCAAGTTTCGAAATGCCAGTTACCAAGGCACGCGCTATTACATTTTTTACTCAGTAGACGTAGGCGAAGCTCGAGAAATTAATTCCAGTAAGTGTCAAAAGTGTCCTAAGTCATAAGTATGGTTTAAATGTGACCGTTAAAAACGATTCATTTACAGCCGTTCGTTCGTGCAGTATTCTCACTGAAACACGTACACTGTTCTTGAAAGAGACAAACAGAAAATAAAGTACCTTGAAGGGATTTATTCTTCCATTTGGACAGTACAGCGCTGTTGTACACGTGATTTCGTTTGCACAGTCCCGATGGTCACTCAAATATGTAGCATACCGTAGCGTGCCTTATTGCATGGCTTGTTTATAGAAGTTGGCAACCCGTTCTTTCGTTTATTTCAGTCCTGTTTCCTCAGAAGTTTCGGCTTTCCAAAGTCTGATATAATATTTGGAAAGCCACACTTCTCTAACCATTTACCGTTTCAAATGTCTTTAACTGTATATGCCGTATTACGAGAGAGGTCCATACCTTAATACGCCATTTGTCGGCTTCTTACCGGTTTTCATGCCATGTCATGTGTGGTTTGTGGTGGACAATTTAGCAGTGGAACAGGCTATTCTCTGAGTACGTCTGTTTTTCCATGTCAGTTATTATTCCAAAACTGTTGTTAGTTCGTCTTTCGTCGGATAACAATTGGCTGCATTAGAGGCCGTAGTTTCACGTGGCGTGCTTTCACCCCCAAACTAAGAAAGAACAAAATAACCATTCATGGTTGTCTTTGTAGTAAGGCCATATCTTTCGACTGCATGTAAAGGAGTCGTTACATAACCTAAGAATCAGTTGCGGTTTACATAATGTGCAGCTATACAGTTTTAATTATATGTAGCGCGCATGCCAGAGATGAGAAATGTGTAGTGAATTTAGTTGGAAAACTTGGCTTGGATTGGAGGATTGTTGGAAGAGTTACGATCTTAGAGAAGCAGGATTTGAAGCCGTAGCCTGAATTGTTATTCAGCAGTACAGAAGAAAGGTGGGATCTTGGTCACACGACAGTGACCTTTCGTATCTCACAAGAAGAGAATAATTTCTTCAACAGCTAAACGACTCTTAAGCTTTTAATAACGTTGAATATAGTTAGTTAAAATTAGTGACTTCATATTTAAATCGCCGGTAACAGGCACCGTATTATGCGACGTTGCTTAACATTTGCACCTTTTTTTTATTAAAAGACATATCGGCGCTTAATTATAATAGCACCTAGTCTTAAGACTAACCAGCTATTTTAATGTGTCTTAATTTGCTAAAGGAGTATTAACTTCAGACGTCGCCCAGCGGTTCTACCTGTTTAGTATTGTTTGCCGATGACGCATTTTCTTTTCCTTTGTTGGCGGTGATTACTGCACTACTATTGTGCCCTGTTTTTATCACACACTAATAATGTTTGTGGTGCACTTCACTGTACTCTGCTTCTAGTGTTCACTAAACCAGCTCAAAAATTGACATATGCACCTAAAAAAAAGTTATAAAAGAAATAAGAAACCAGTAATTGTAATTAGAACTTGACAGTGGAATGGTTATGGAAGTATATTTTGTGTAATTCTGTAGCTTCGTAATTGGAGTCATGTGCTATTAAGCTAAAGTTTTTATGATATTTTCATTATGAATCACTTTTTTTTTGCAATTTAATATTCAGTTAAAGTGCTGTGATGTGATGCCGTATAGTCTGGTACATCTCAGCAGGTTACTACCCTTCAAATACACTGTCGTGGCTACCTCACATTTCGCTTACGCATGAAGTTTGTCGGAAGATGCAGTTGATTAGCACGAAGTGTTAAACATAACAGCACATATTTATTCATGTAAGTAATAAATAGGTTTCAAAGAGATAAATCTTTTTCATAACCCCATACGTGTTAGAGCCTCAGCTCTGCCGCTGTCTATGTCTCGTACATTTCCTCAGCTTTAAGGTCCGCTAACCAGGGACCCAAACTCTAGTACATTATATGGTGAGGTGAATTCAGTCAAAAAACACAACTATAAAATATGGCGAAATGATGGTGTTTATTAGCAAGGGAAAACTACATATAGCGGCCATCTTCAGGTTCTAGGCTATAGGCCGAAACATGTAGTTTTTTCCTTGTTAATAGACACCATTATTTAGCCATATTTTATAGTTGTGTTTTTGACTGAATTCACCTCACCATATAGTTTAAACACACAACGGGGTTGGCACACCTCAGAATTCTAGTACATTTATTAAACAAATCTTAATCTTTGAAGACTGAAACGAATTTTCATTAGATATAAAGATCTAGTTTGTACCTCACACAGAACAAATTATCTTTCTATTGAAGAGATTAACTAGCAAATGTTGTGTAGGGCAAAAATTATTTGTTATAAGAATAACATTGAAAACCTAAACACATTTTTTGGTCAGAACGCAGGGTTTTTCTGTGTTGCACATGGCAATAGGTATAAAAACCATTAGGCTTTAAAGGTAACATCTTGAACGAGGACAGGACTGGGAAGGTGTAGTCAAAGTGGGAAAGGAGAGAAGAAGTCACGGCAAATTTATGCCCAGATAGTTGCGGCTTCCTGCAAGCGGAACTTTTGATCATAACGCCGACGCACTTCGGTAAAGCCGACTGGTTGTTTATAGCAAGACTAAAGCCTTTCAACTCTTATGCCAGGCTTCGTCCTCATTCGGCGTTTTGTCTTCTCTGTAATCGACAGCCTCGCTCATGCATGGGAAGCATTTCCACTTGAAGCACAGCATAGTTACGTTTAGAATAACATCCACCATGTTGTTCAGATTAGATGACTCTCTGCTGTTGAAGTTCGAATGCGCGTCACTTACGTTCTTATATGTTATGTATTTATATAGACGGCTACTGTACTTATGAAGAAAACTGCGAGAAGAATATTTTTATGTAAGGATGAGAAAGAGCAGGAGAATGGATAAATGATACGATTTGATATAATAACTTCGAGATGTGTGCTCTTCTTGTGATATGAAATCGAATTTAAACGAATGATTATTATGGATTACGTGCCAAGTGTCGGAAAAGTGAGGCTTGCGAAATATTTCGTCCGGGACATCTTAAGGGAAGAAACACACGTGGAATGTAGACTTAGGCTTATATGAGAAGACAGTTTTACGGGGAGTTCTGTGCGGAAATTAAGAAATCTGCCGTCCTGTTTCAAAAGTTGTGTCATTAAAAATTTTATGTGATCTGTGAGCTCAAAGTTCAGTAGCTTAATAAATAAAACAGTATTTAAATATTGCTCTATTTATGAGTGCCGTATAACGCAACGGGGACGTCTTGTCTAAAAAAAAACTTCAGTGGCTTTTTTTTAGTTCATTCAGCTACACTAAGTAAATGACGTCCAACTTGCATCCGTCTTAATTATTTAATAACTAAAATATCGACCGACTTAATAACGAACCAACCAACCAACTAACAGAATGAATAACAGGCCTAAAAATTGAAAGGCTCGTGAACTAACGGGGCACGAGTTGGTGCAGTTGGTTGAGGAACTAAGTTACAAACCAGAAGGTCGCGGGTTCGATTTCCGATGGTGTCATTGGAATTTTTTATTTACATAATCCTTCCGACCCCATCATGGCCCTGGGGTTGAATCATACTCTAACAGAAATGAGTACCAGGAATATTTCCTGGGGGTAAAGGTGGCCGTTGCTTTGGGCTGACAACCTTACCACCTTCATGTGCCGATTGTCTTGAAATCTGGGAGCCTCAGCCTCCTGGAACCCTCTGGTCCTGTCCAGGCCTCTTATGGGATTGCTTTAAATTTTCCCATAAAGTAACAGCCACTATGGAAAAATCTCTGACCCGAACGTGCCTTATAGGAAAGTGAATGAACCCAACTCAATATCCTTCACGCGAGAAGCACGGCTTTCCATAATTTTAACACTGCAGTTACACTTTTTTCTGTCAGTATTGGTCACAACGTGTTTCCCGTTAATGGCAATAATATGTCATATATGCGTATATGCAGCGTGTTCCTTCGTTACGTTCGTCATAAATTGTGGGTATAATGTAAGATATATAAGAAATTTTTCAAACAAAACTAGTATACTTAATTAAAATCAGCATATATTTAGTTCAAGTCAGCTACTAATTTCAACCGTATAAAGTGTCACTTGGAGCGGCCAGAGCTGAGGACGTATGCCTGGCTGGTTAAAGGTAGTTCTTTCACAGAACTGCGCCAGGTTGTATTTCTTTTGATTTTAGGACACGATCAGTCATTTATTATGATTTTGTACGAAATATTTCGAATGAATTATGTCCGTTATTGCATATATTTTTTGGCAGTATCTGCTGTAATGAATTTTTGATTATATAAATTATACGTCGCGTAACTACCTCTCTTCACCAAACATCGCAAGAAAAGGTTTGAACGAAATTACTTGTGAGACTCTTAGGAAAATTAGCTGAGAGGAATCCGCTCTTCAAGAGGATTATAACAGCTTTATTTCCCCGAGGAACGAATTCCTCAACCATTCCGCTGTGAAAGCCTCAAATCTCGTGAAATTATCCTAATTAACATCAAATTTATATAAATATATATTATAATGTTTAAAACTAACATGGTAATGCTGATCCCGGTGGCCATGCGGTCTAAGGCATACGTCTGCCCTGCTCTTTTGCTGGGATTGCAGGTTCGAATCCCGCTTCGGACTTTACATTCGTCTCTTGTGTTTGTGGCGCGTTGTGGTGTTCATTCATTCAGGGGAGTCTTACAGTGTGTGTGTGTGTGTGTGTGTGTGTGTGTGTGTGTGTGTGTGTGTGCGCGCCTAATTTTGTGTAATCTGGAAACCTTAACAGTTAGGCGGCCTAGGCCCAGGGTGGGCTGTTGCGCCATTGAAAAATAAAAGTTATGATGTGTGTGTTTTCGACATAAGTAAATAGTAGCGAACACGTCAGAACTGTGGGGCATACAAAATACGCACGTTTTGTAAATTGTGAACCTAACTGTTAACCTGCTTCAAAATTTGATTTTTGTTTTAAAGGTAATATTGTAGTCCATTTAAATTGATGACCTTATCTCTGCCAGAAAATGTACTTGTTATGAGCCAGAAACACCCGGCTAAACTGTCAGTCTGTAATGGTGTTGTAATAGTTCTTTTCTCCGTAAAGTGGAGGAGGGTTCTGGGGCGACGAATCCCCCGCATCCAGTTCGCTCAGTGGGGCATCTAAAGCGACAAGAGGGCGATGTTCACCACTGTTCTACACTTACTGCCGTAGGTTTGTTCACATTAATTCCACACCCCAAGAAAGACTTCAAAGCTTGGCTGTTACGCTGAGGGGATTTTTAAATTTCAATTAGTGGAACATAAACATTGACGGCTTATGAGAACAGACAGAAAAAACTGGAAAGCTCCTAGGAATTCAAATATAATTTTCTTCGCACGAAGGAAACAAGGGTCTGTTAACGATTCAGTGACATGTTGTTTTAGGGTGTCTTTAATTTTAATGAATATGTAATGTGTTCCTTGTATTATACTAATAACAAAGCCTGAGGCCTTTCAGAATTTCTTTCTTGTCTTGTTGTCTTGATGCATAAATATTCAGCTCTATACGTAAGAGATCTCCGTCATCAGATTCAATTTAAAAGAACGGCTTACTCACGAAAGCATTGGCTCAAACGTTGCCAAAGTCACGAAATTCGCCTGTAAGTTTGAATTATATGTATAAAACTCCCAACTCTCGAAGTGAAACTGAATTTCCTATTTATGTGAGATAAAGTGAAATGCCAACTTGATGCAACTAGGTAATTTTATTGATGTACTCTTAGCTCGACATGTTTCGGGTACATACGCCCATCATCAGGAGCAATAGATGTTGAGTTGTAGCATATGGTTTTCTGCACCGAATTTTTGGATGGGTGGTGGTCTTGAGAGCCGCTGCGTGGGTCGTGTGTACGGTGCGGATGGTGCCACTAGGTAATTTTATTGATGTATTCTTAGCTCGACATGTTTCGGGTACACACGACCCACGCAGCGGCTCCCAAGACCACCACCCATCCAAAAACTCGGTGCAGAAAACCATATGCTGCAGCTCAACAACTAATGCTCCTGATGATGAGCTTATGTACCCGAAACATGTCGAGCTAAGAATACATTAATAAAAGTACCTAGTTGCATCAAGTTGGCATTTCACTTTATTTCATGAGGAAGATGCACGGCGAAACAACCCTCAAGTTTGCTATTTACATCGTGCGTATTCGGATTGGTGTAGTGGATGTAACGACTAGACAACGGCCTCGACGGTCTGGGGATTTATTTCTTGTAAGACAGACAGATTTTTCTCTTCTCCGAAGCGTCCTGACCGGCTCTGGGGAACACCCAGCCTCATATTCAATGGGTTGTGAGGTTCTCTCTCCTGGGGTAAAGCGACACTAGATGTACATATGTGATTGGTTGCTCAGGTCCATCTAGTGCCGAGTTTATGAATGAATGGAGTTATAATTCTTCTATACGCCTTTATTCCATGGACACGGACAGCTTCGCCTTTCACCTTTTATTTACACCGTACTTTAATGACTGTTATTCCATCTTCAAGTTCGAGAAGCTGTGGTTTCAAATATTTTTCCAGGGGCCATAATCCATGAGTTTTTTTTTCGTGATTTCATGACACTTCTGGAACACTAGAGCCCTTAAAACTTTCACTGGATCATTTTCATAACCATTTCGTTTTTCACAATAACGCCGTCTTTCGTCACCCATTAACCAGTGCAGTTAAAAAGCGTCATTAAATCATGCAAGTGTCCATATTCGTAAAGATTCGAGTTACGCAGACATTGTGCGTTTGAGTTTTCTATATTGAAAGTTGTTTTTGCCTATGTTGGCGGCTGCACGATCGTGATTTCCCGGCACGCTTGTGGCTTATAACTAATCTCCTCGTATTAAGACTCTTTCTGTGCCGGTTGTTTTAATAAGGATCTGGGAAAACCTAACCGAACGTCACTGTGTATTGTTGCCTCTTCTCACTCCCTATCTACCCATTTCAAATCTCTGCCTTCAAACCAGTTTTCTTGCCCTGTTTATTATTTAACTTATCCTTCAGAATAAGCCCATTGACAGTTTGTTGAAACAGGCCAAAACCGCACAATCCAGTATTTTCAAAATTACAATTTATAGTACTGGTATATTTCATTTTATGTTGTATAGTCTATATGGTGGCTATGGCTTTGTTAAATCCACCGACTCTCTACACAGTAGAACCTGCCTATAAGAGAAATTTAAGGGACCGAAATTATTTCCCGTTGCTGGCAGGTTCCGTTTCATACAGACATGAACTTTGGATCCGCAGGGGCTGTACAAGTTTTTCGTCAAGGATAGGTTTCCGCTATATCGAGGTACCGTTTAAGACAGATTTCGCTATACGATCTTAGCACTAGCAACTTTTACCGCGAGAAGACAAAGGAGAACAATAAAAATGAGCTGTGTAAATTCTTATTCCAGGCGACAATTAGATAATATACCACCTCGCCGTTATATAAACTTCTAGTTGACCAGCATTCACATTAACGTACTTCAAAACTTATATCCCCTCTCACTGTACATTCATATTGAATTTTCTCCATATGAAAGCATGATAATGAAAACACCCCAAACCGAACGTCACTACTGTCATTACTGACGTGAATTATGTAACTCTTGTCAGTAACGAATCTTCCCGTGTTGATTTAAATAAGGTTGTCTCATTCTGTTTTGTAAGTGCTCTTCGTAAACTTTGCATAAATTCAAAACAAACTGGATTTTTTTTATCCTTTCCTTGGTCCCTGTATTTTATTTCCGAAACCACTCAATAATATCGGTTAACTTTGGTATTGAAAGTTACACAAGAATTTTTCAGATGATTTAATTTTAGCCTAAGTAGCTACTACATTATACAAAAGACTATTCCGAAAATTATTGACATATGACATAAAAAATAAGGGTCAGTGGATCGGCAGGTTTTATTTGTAACACATTTTGATGTTATTAAAAGCCCAAATTAATAAGAAACGAGGAAAGTGCATTTAAATGTCTCTATTGCGTAGAAAGCTTGTTAGTAGCAGACGTACAAATGTTCACGGGCCTTATTAAATATAAGCGCTATATACAGAGCAATACAGGAACTCATTTGGTTAAGACTACGTCTATCTGCCCTTCTGTTTGTCTTTCTGTTTTCTATCTATTTGCAGGATTTTCGTTAAATCCTATGTAGGAATTCTTTACAAAACTTTGTCGAGGAAATGTCCTTCAGTGAGTTTGGACTTAGTGACACAGTCATCCTTTAGGTAAGTTTACCATACATCACGGCTGACGAACATATGGCAGACGGCATTTCCTGCTGTCCCAATTTTTTTATTGCTTTGCCCGACCAGTGGCACCATGTTGTGAAGACACACATACCTGACTGCCTAGAGATTGTATATGAATTACCGTTGCTACCAAATAACTCTGAGACTGAAACATTTTTACACCAATCGAGAGCGTTGCGAAGTGATGACTGGATATTTATCACCGGGGTGCCGGCCTGGCGGTGACTGGGCAAATACGTACTTGCTATTGGACAAAATGTTTTACAAATTTCTTTTCAAACGGGAAGTAGTTGCAGCCATAGTTACTTTCAAATGTTCTTCCTTATCGCATTCCTCGATGAAGCCTTTCTTAGAAATATAGTAATTATACTATGCATTAATTGGGAAATAAATGACGTATGGTAGCCCCTACTTAATGGTGTAAATGAAATTTTGCACTATGCTCTACATTTTTTTCTGCCGATTTGGAGAGAAGTCCTTAATGGACATAGCCACAAATATTTTTGAGCCGTTATAACTGTAGTGAAATTGCGCGTAGGAGCGTAAATATATGTTTATCCGAAATTCCCGCAATTATTCTCTCTGTGTTTGAAATCGGCAAGAGATCTGGATGTAATGCAGTTTAGCTTTTGTGATTTTTTAGACAATTTGCGCAGGGAAGGCCGTAGTATCCTTATGGAAGTAGATGGATGTACTACTGAATTTACGCGTGTATCTTGAAACCTTGCGACATTCTGAAAGCGAAGAACGCCTTGTTAAATTCTGTGTACTGTGTCACGGAGTAAACCATTGGTACTTCTGTTCAACGTTAGGCTTGCGTGTGCAGTAAATGGTCATCAAGACCAAGGATGCATGCAAATAGCAAAGAAACATTTGGAAAATAGCGTGTACAGTCTTGTATTTTCTGAAACTTGAGAAGAAAGAGTGAGTGACGCCAGATGGTATTAAGAAGGAAGCATAGGGTTTTCAGTTACATTGTGAAGCTTCATTCTGTGTCCACATCTGACCGGAAAGACTGAATTACACTAGAAGACTTGGAGCTTAGAGAGCAATGTCACACAAAAGCATAAACAAACCTCGCCACTAGACAGTAAGTGCTTGACTTCCTTGCATGTAGGTTAAGGTAAGGTCGTTCCTGTGCCTGATCACTGTATGAAAGCGTAAAGATGACTGTTTGATACAGTTCTGTGTGTTTTCAAACTCAACAATAATTAGATACGAGTGGTAACTTAACGTTACGACCGTTT
>Ga0123357_10008777_pt1 | contig 12676 bp, 7 predicted proteins | sample TergutEmb28metaG_FD_89873 | JGI IMG/M metagenome (GOLD analysis project Ga0123357, IMG submission 89873) | Embiratermes neotenicus P4 segment gut microbial communities from Petit-Saut dam, French Guiana - Emb289 P4 | ecosystem: Host-associated > Arthropoda: Insects > Digestive system > Gut ... | reverse complement strand
CGCTCGCCCGCGAGGTCGCCGACGGCTACCAGGCCGGCCACCCCGACCGGCCGCGCTGGGTGCTCGGCTCGGTGGGCCCGGGCACCAAACTGCCGACGCTGGGCCAGGCGCGGTTCGCGACGCTGCGCGACGGCTACGCCGAGCAGGTGGCGGGCCTGATCGCCGGCGGGGTGGACGCGGTGCTAATCGAGACCTGCCAGGACCCGCTGCAGGCAAAGTCCGCCGTGATCGGCGCCAAGCGGGCGATGGCCGCCGCCGGGCGCCGGTTGCCGATCATCGTCAACGTCACCGTCGAGGCGACCGGCACCATGCTGCTGGGCACCGAGCTCGGCGCCGCGCTGACCGCGCTGGAGCCGCTCGGCATCGACGTGTTCGGGATGAACTGCGCCACCGGGCCGGCGCCGATGGGCGCGCATCTGCGCCACCTGGCGGCGATCTCGCCGCTGCCGATCTCCGTGCTGCCCAACGCCGGGCTGCCCGAGCTCGGCCCGGCCGGCGCGGTCTACCCGCTGACCCCGGACGAGCTGGCCAGCGCGCTGGTGGACTTCGCGCGCGACCATGGGGCCGCGCTGGTCGGCGGGTGCTGCGGCACCACTCCCGAGCACATCCGCGCGGTGGCCGCCGCAGTCGCCGGCATGGTCCCGGCCGAGAGCGCGGCGGGCCGGGCGCCGCGAGTGGGACGGGTTGAGCCGGGCGCGTCGTCGCTGTACCAGGCGGTGGGGTTCCGCCAGGACGCCGGCGTGTTGATGGTCGGCGAGCGCACCAACGCCAACGGCTCCAAGGCGTTCCGGGAGGCGCTGCTGGCCGACGACTACGACGAGTGCGTGGACATCGCGCGCGAGCAGGTCGCCGACGGCGCGCACCTGCTGGATGTGTGCGTGGACTACGTGGGACGCGACGGCGCCGCCGACATGCGGCAGGTCGCCGAGCTGCTCGCGGCGGTCTCACGCGCGCCGCTGATGCTCGACTCCACTGAGCCGGACGTGCTGGCGGCGGGGCTGGAGGCGCTCGGGGGGCGCAGTGTGCTCAACTCGGTGACGCTGGAGGACGGCGACGCGCCGGGCGGCCGGTTCGACCGGGTGGCCGGGCTGGCCCGCGAGCACGGCGCGGCGCTGGTGGCGCTCACCATTGACGAGCGCGGCCAGGCGCGCACCGCGCCGGAAAAGGTGCGGGTTGCCGAGCGCCTGCTGGACACGCTGCGGGACCGGTACGGCATCCGGGCGTGCGATGTGTTCGTGGACTGCCTGACCTTCACCCTGGCCACCGGCCAGCCGGAGAGCCGGCGCGACGGGGCGGCCACCATCGAGGCGATCCGGGAGCTCAAGCGCCGCCGCCCGGAGGCGCAGACCACACTCGGGGTGTCCAACATCTCCTTCGGGCTGAACCCGGCCGCGCGTCAGGTGCTCAATTCGGTTTTCCTGCATGAGTGCGTGACCGCCGGCTTGGACTCGGCCATCGTGCACGCCTCCAAGATCCTGCCGATGTCGAAGATCACCGACGAGCAGCGCTCCGCCGCGCTGGATCTGATCTACGACCGGCGACGGGATGGGCACGACCCGTTGGCTGCCTTCATGGCGCTGTTCGAGGGGGTCTCGACGCGCTCGTCGGCGGAGTCGCGCAGCGCCGAGCTGGCCGCGCTGCCGCTGGCCGAGCGATTGGCGCGCCGGATCATCGACGGGGAGCGGGCCGGGCTGGAGGCCGACCTGGACGAGGCGCTGCGCGCCCGGCCCGCCCTGGAGATCATCAATGACACGCTGCTGGGCGGGATGCGGACCGTCGGCGAGCTGTTCGGCTCCGGGCAGATGCAGCTGCCGTTCGTGCTGCGCTCAGCCGAGGTGATGAAAGCGGCGGTGTCGCATCTGGAGCCCCAGCTGAGCCGGGCCGACGCGGTTGGCAAGGGCACCGTGGTGCTGGCCACGGTGACCGGCGACGTGCACGACATCGGCAAGAACCTGGTCGACATCATCTTGTCCAACAACGGCTACACCGTGGTCAATTTGGGCATCAAGCAGCCGATCGGGGCGATCCTGGACGCGGCCGAGGCGCACCGCGCGGACGCCATCGGCATGTCTGGGCTGCTGGTCAAGTCCACCATGACGATGCGGGAGAACCTGGAGCAGATGAACGCCGCCGGGGTCGCCGGGCGGTGGCCGGTGCTGCTCGGCGGGGCCGCGCTGACCCGGGCGTACGTGGAAGACGACCTGTCGGCGATCTTCGCCGGCGACGTCCGCTACGCCCGGGACGCCTTCGAGGGGCTGCGGCTGATGGACGCGCTGACCGCCGCCCGCCGGGGTGGCGCCGGCGGTGCGAGTGGCGACGCGAGCGGCAGCGCTTGTGGTGACGTGAGCGGCGACGGCCCGGGCGTCGCGGTGGGGGGCCGCGCGCTGGCCGAGGAGGACGCCGCGCGCGAGCGGCGGCGGGAGCGTCGGGCGAGGTCGCGCCAGATCGCCGCCGCGCGTCAGCGCAAGGCAACCGAGGAACGGGCGGCGGCGCAGCGGGATGCGACGACGGAGCCGGGCGGAGCGATGGCGCCGAGCGAAGCGGCAGCGCAGCCCGGGGCGAGGGTTCCGAGCGGAGCGATGGCGCCGAGCGAAGCGGCAGCGCAGCCCGGGGCGATGGCACCGAGCGACCCGACGGCGCGGGACGCGTCGGCGGTGGAGCGTGGGGCGAGGGTTCCGAGCGGCGCGGCAGAGCGAGACGCGTCGGCCGTGGAGCGTGAGGCGAGGGTTCCGGATGAGGCGGCCGGGCAGCGCGAAGCCACGGAGCAGCGCGCGGCGGTGGTTCCGAGCACGACGGCTGGGCAGCGGGGGGTGACGGCTCCGAGCGAGGCGGCGGTTCCGCGCGCGGCAGCGGAGCCCGGGCCGCCGTGGGTTCCGGAGCCGGCTCCGGCCCGCTCCGACGTCGCTACCGACAATCCGGTGCCGGCCCCCCCGTTCTGGGGGGATCGCGCGGTCACTGACATCGCTCTGGCCGACTATGCGCCGTTGCTGGACGAGCGGGCGCTGTTCCGCTCGCAGTGGGGGCTGCGCGGCGCGCGCGGCGGCACCGGACCGTCGACGGCGGAACTGATCGAGACCGAGGGGCGGCCGCGGCTGCGCTACTGGCTGGACCGCTTCGAGACCGAGGGCCTGCTGCGCGCCGCCGCCGTGTACGGCTACTTCCACTGCGTCAGCGCGGGCGACGACCTGATCGTGCTCGGCGGCGACGGCGCGGAGCGGACCCGGTTCGCCTTCCCGCGTCAGCGCCGCGACCACCGATTGTGCCTGGCGGACTTCTTCCATGCTGCCGGCGGCGAGTCCGGGGGCGAGACGGATGTGCTGGCGATGCAGATCGTCACCGTCGGTGAGCGGCTCAGCGAGTACACCCGCGCGCTCTTCGAAGCCGACCACTACCGCGACTACCTGGAGGCGCACGGGTTGTCGGTGCAGTTGACCGAGGCGCTGGCCGAGCATTGGCACCGGCGGGTGCGCGGCGAGCTGGTGCTGCCCGGCGGTGCGCCGATAGCCGCCTCGGACGCCACCGAGGCGGCGGAGCTGCTGCGCGGCGGCTACCGGGGCGCGCGCTTCTCCCTCGGTTACGGCGCCTGCCCGAACCTGGAGGACCGCGCCAAGATCGTCGCGCTGCTGCGCCCGGAGCGGATCGGAGTGACCCTGTCGGAGGGGTTCCAGTTGTGTCCGGAACAGTCCACCGACGCGCTGGTGGCGCATCACCCGCAGGCCCGGCACTTCAACACCTGAGCAGCGCCGCCGTCATCCGGCGGGTACGGCTCGGGACCGCGGCCCGGCTCGGGAGCCGGTGGTGTCGGCGGCCGGGTGGTGTCGCAGCCTGGAACCGAAGCGCGGCCCGGCTCGGGAGCCGGTGGTGTCGCAGCCTGGAACCGAACCGCGGCCCGTCGCGCGAGCCGGCGGCCCTGGTGGCCCGGCGGCGTCGAAGCCCAACGCCTGCGGGGCGGGACTGTCTGGGACACTGTGCGGCGGAAAGATTGTGGCGATGGAAGCGCTGTGCCGCGCGCCGGGCCGGTCTCGGGGCCGAAGGGGCGGGGCGGGCGTCCGTCGTGGCGACGAGCAAGGCAATCGTGAAGGTGGTTGTGCGATGGGCGGACTCAGCTGGGGCATGCCAGGCGAGCATCCCAACCCGCTGCGGATGCGATGAGTGCGACGGGCGTGACCAGTGGGCGCTGAACTGGCGGCGGTGCTGTTCGACATGGACGGCACCCTGCTCGACTCGGAAAAGGTGTGGACGGTCGCGCTGGAGGATCTCGTGCGCTGGCTCGGCGGGGCGCTGTCCGAGTCGGCTCGGGAGGGGATGATCGGTTCGTCACTGGAGCGCTCGATCGCCATCGTGCACGAGGACCTGGGCATCGACGCCGACCCGCGCGCCAGCGGCGCGTTCCTGACTGAGCGGACCGCCGAGCTGTTCCGCACCGAGTTGGAGTGGCGGGCGGGTGCGCCCGAGCTGCTCGAAGCGGTGCGCCGGGCCGGGATCCCGTCGGTGCTGGTCACCTCGACCAGCCGGGAGCTCACGGAGATCGCGCTGGACTTCATCGGCCGCGAACGGTTCGTCGCCACGGTGTGCGGTGACGAGGTGGCGCGCCCCAAGCCGGCGCCGGACCCGTATCTGGCCGCCGCCGCGCGCGTGCCAGCCGACGCGCGTGCGTGCGTCGCGGTGGAGGACTCGGTGCTCGGGCTGTCCTCGGCGCTGGCCGCCGGCTGCGCGGTGTTGGTGGCGCCGTGCGAGGTGCCGATCGCCCCTGGCCCGGGCTACGCGGTGGTGGACTCGCTGGCCGGAGTGGGCGTGGCGGACCTGGCGGCGCTGTTGCCGGGGGCGTGAGTGCCGCCGCCGGGCGCTTGGCCCCGGCGGCGGTCTGAGCTGGACGTGGCCAGCGCCTCGGTCGGGAACGGCGGCGGGGTGCCGCCGAACGCCGGGCAGCGCTCCTGGTGGTCGCACCAGTCGCACAACCGTCCGGGGTTGGGTTGGAACCGTTGGCTCCGGGTGGCCTCGGCGATCGCCGCCCAGATGGCGCGCAGGGTTCGCTCGAAGCGGTTCAGTTCATCGGCGTCCGGTGTGTACACCAGGGCGTCACGGTCGGCAAGGTACAGCAGCTTGAGCTGGCGGGGCAGCACGCCGCGGCTGCGCCAGAGCACCAGGGCGTAGAACTTCATTTGGAACAGCGCGTGCGACTCGAACGCCGCGCCCGGCATGGCGCCGGTCTTGTAGTCGACCACGCGCAGGTCGCCGGCGGGGGAGACGTCGAGGCGATCGACGTAGCCGCGCAACCGCAACCCGTCCACCACCGCCTCGACCAGCTGCTCGCGGGCGGCCGGCTCGAGGCGGGTCGGATCCTCAAGCGCGAAGTAGTTGCCCACCAGCTCCCGCGCCGAGTCGAGCCAGCGCGCCAGCTGGGCGCCGTCCGAGTCTTCGGCGAACAGTTCCGCCCGGGCCGGGTCCTCGGCCACCAGCCGCTGCCATTGCGGCCCGACCATGTCCCGGGCGGCCTGCGGGGTGCGCGCGACGGCCGGCAGGTCGTACAGCCGCTCCAGGGCGGCGTGCACCAGGGTGCCGCGGGTGGCGGCCAACGAAGGGGCCTGGGGCAGGCGGTCGATCACGCGGAACCGGTACAGCAGCGGGCAGTTCTTGAAATCCGCCGCCCGCGACGGCGACAGCGAGCCTTCCACCAAGCTCGCCCCCGGCGTCGGGTCGGCCGCGTCCAGCACTCGCGCCGCGCCCGTCGCGTCCACAGCCTGCGCCGCGCCCGGCGGTTGCGCTGGGTCCGCGACCCGCCTCGGGTCGGTCGGTTGCGCTGGGTCCGCGACCCGCCTCGGGTCGGTCGGTTGCGCTGGGTCCGCGACCCGCCTCGGGTCCGTCGGTTGCGCTGGGTCCGCGATCCGCGTCGGGTCCGTCGGTTGCGTCATGACTCAAACGGTAGAGCCCGCCTCCGACATTTCCGGAGCCAAGCCGGGCTCGCTGGGCCGCGCGCCAACGCTTGACGACGGGCCGGAGCGCCCGGGGTCGGGCGCGACGCAACCAGCCGCGACCCGCGCCCCGTCACAACCGTCACAACCGTCACAACCAGTGCAGCCGTCCGAACGGCCAGAAGGTGACGAACGCCCGGCCCACGATCGACGACTGCGGGATGGGACCGAACACCCGGCTGTCGGAGGAGTTGCAGCGGTTGTCGCCCATCACGAACACATCCTTGGCCGGCACCACCACCGGGGGGAAGTCGCCGGTTCCGTGGCAATTGGGCGATACATACGGCTCAGTGAGCGGGCGATCGCCGATCCAGACCAGTCCGTCGTGACCGCTGACGGTCTCCCCGGGCAGCCCGATCACCCGTTTGACCAGATCCTGGTCGGACGAGCTGAAGTTCGCGGGCCGGCGGAACACCACGATGTCGCCCCGGCGCGGGTCATGCAGCTTGTAGGCGAGCTTGTTGACCAGCAGGCGGTCGTCTTTGCAGCCCACGCACCCGTGCAGGGTCGGCTCCATCGACTCCGAGGGGATCCAGAACGGTTCGATGACCCAGGTCCGCAGCGACACTGTGGCCGCGATCACCACCACCACGAACAGTCCCAGCCGCTTCCACCAAATCGAGCGCGCACGACGATGCACAAGCCGCTTGCTTCGGCGCTTCGTCGCGCCCTCCTCGATGCGCGCCCGCAGGTCGCCGCTCGCGTCCACACTCGTACGGTAGCGGAGTTGCCTCCGAATCCGCCGCAACAGACCGGCTATGCCGCCGTAACATAGACGTGATGAGCGCCAACAATCCGTCGCCGCGCCCACCGGCCCAGCGCGGGCGCCTGCTTCCGGTGGGGCGGTTTTTCGGCGTGCCGCTGTACTTGGCGCCGTCCTGGCTGCTCATCGCCGCGCTGATCACGCTCAGTTACAGCGGGATCGTGCGGGACTGGGTGGATGGCATCAGCCCCGCGCAGTCCTACCTGATCGCCTTCGGGTTCGCGGTCGCGTTGGCAGCCTGCGTGTTGGCCCACGAGCTGGGCCACGTCGCGGTCAGCTTGGCGCTGGGCCGTCCGGTGCGGCAGGTGGTGATCTTCCTGCTGGGCGGGGTCTCGGAGATCGACGAGGAGATCGACCGATCCCGCGACGAGCTGCTGATCGCGCTGGCCGGACCCGCCGTCTCGCTGCTCGTCGCGGCCGGCGCGTGGCTGGGCTACCGCTCCGTCGCGGCGTACACGGTGCCGTGGGCGCTGCTGTCGCTGCTGGTGATCAGCAACCTGATCGTCGCGGTCTTCAACCTGCTGCCCGGGCTGCCGCTGGACGGCGGGCGGGTGCTGCGGGCCATCGTCTGGCGGGTCAGCGGCGCGCAGCTGACCGGCACCCGCGCCGCGGCCTGGGTGGGCCGGGCGCTCGCGATCGTGGTGGTGGTGGGGTCCAGCCTGTTCCTGCGCTCGTCGGGTTGGGGTTTCGCCAATGTGCTGTTCGGGTTGATGCTCGGCGCGTTCATCTGGGTCGGCGCGACCGGCGCGTTGCGCTCGGCGGAGCTGTCGGCGCGGCTGCCCGGCTTGGACATGGCGCGGCTGCTCCGTCCGGGGTTGATGGTGCGGGCGGACGTCTCGGTGGCCGAGGCGCTGCGCCGCGCTTGGGAGAGTCGGGCGCGTGGCCTGGTCGTGGTCGATTCCGCGGACCACCCGCGGGCGCTGGTGAACGAGCGCCGGATCGGATCGGTGCCCACCGACCGGCGGCCCTGGGTGTCGGTTTCGGAGGTGGCCCGGCCGCTCGAGCCGGGTTTGGTGCTGCCGCTGTCGTTGCGCGGCACCGCGTTGGTGAGCGCGGTGCGCGCCACCCCGGCCGCCGAGTACCTGGTGGTGCGCGAGGACGGCTCGGCGGCTGGGATCTTGTCCACCGCCGACCTCGCCATGGCGATGGCCGCGCGCTGATGGCCGCGTTCTCGCCCCGCGCGGACGGGCGGTCGCGCTGATGGCCGGTGAGTTCGCGCCCGGGGACCGGGTGCAGCTGACCGATCCCAAGGGACGCCAGCACACCGTGGTGTTGGCCGCTGGCAAGCAGTTCCACACCCATCGCGGCGCGATCAGCCACGACGAGCTGATCGGCCGCCCGGACGGCTCGGTGGTGTTGTCCGCATCGGGCACCCCCTACCTGGCGTTGCGCCCGTTGCTGGTCGACTTCGCGTTGGCGATGCCGCGCGGCGCGGCGGTGATCTACCCGAAGGACGCCGCGCAGATCATCGCCTTCGGGGACATCTTCCCGGGGGCGACGGTGCTGGAGGCGGGCGCGGGCTCCGGGGCGCTGAGCTGCTTCCTGCTGCGGGCGGTCGGGGCCGGCGGACGGGTGCTCAGCTACGAGCAGCGCGCCGATCACGCGGCGGTGGCCGAGCGCAACGTGGCCGCGTTCTTCGGGCAGCGGCCGGACACCTGGACCTTGCGCATCGGCGACCTCGCCGAGCATCCGGCGGACGAGCCGGCGGACCGGGCGGTGCTGGACATGCTCGCGCCATGGGAGCCGCTGCCGGCCGTCGCGGCGGCGCTGCGCCCGGGCGGGGTGCTGCTCGGCTACGTGGCCACCACCACGCAGCTGTCGCGGCTGGTGGAGGCGTTGCGCGAGATCGGCGGGTTCACCGAGCCGGAGGCCTGGGAGTCGATGCGCCGCGAATGGCACGTGGTGGGGTTGGCGGTGCGCCCCGAGCATCGCATGATCGGTCACACCGGCTTTCTGGTGACGGCGCGACGGCTGGCCCCCGGGGTGACCGCGCCGCCGCGCCAGCGCCGGCCCGCGAAGACGCCCGGCTAGGCCGCACGAAAGCAGACGAAATCCGTCAGGGCAGGCGCAAGCGTTCGACTGGCCGGCCGGTCGCTTCGGTGATCAGCTCGAAATCCTTGTCAAGGTGAAGGACCGCACCCAGACGCCTTCCTCCAGCAGCGTTGGCGTGCTGATTCGGACCAGCCCGCGCTCGATGCGCTAGCGCCACGAGGACGCGTCCATGCTGTGCGGCAGGCGCACGATGGCGGATTTGTCGATCAGCCAGGCTGCCGTCGCGACCAGGCCTGTCGCATGACCTGCTCATCAAGCAGGTCGGCGGTGGCCTCCGCGTGCCGACGCGAATCGTCAAGGGTGAGCGTGCCCGACGGCTCGCCACGCGACACGTGCTGCGCGATCTGACCCTTGAGCCTGCGCGATCTGACCCTTGAGCCTGCGCGATCTGACGCTTGAGGTGGTCGCTACGTGACAGACCCGCCCTGGCCGCCTTCTGGCCCAACCGCCGAAGGTCGCTCTCCGCGACATCGCGAACTAGAACATCGGTCACTCGCGCTGCCTCCTGATATTTGACGCCATCACGAGTCGAATGAGAATGGCTCGAGCGTGCGTCGCCAATCGGTTGGCTCCCGCGCACGGAGCCCCGGACGGTCGGTCTGGACGGGTGGTCCTGGTCCGCGCGGGCAGGCTCCTAGTATTTGCCCGTCCAGGCCAGGCCCCAGGTGACCGGTCCGAGCAGGCCGTTGGCGGGCAGGCCGTTGGCCTTCTGCAAGTGTTTGACGGTGGCGAGCGTCTGCGGTCCGAACTGGCCGGTGCACGCGACCGGGAACAGGCCGCGCTTTTGCATTTGCTGCTGCCACTTCTTGATCACGGTGCTGTTGTCGCCGTAGGAGAACCATCGGTCGCCGCCGGGCATCTTGGGCGCGGTGGCCTTGACCGGCGCGGCTGGGCGGTACTTGCCGGTCCAGGCTAGCTTCCACGTTTGCGGCCCGATCTGGCCGTTCGGGGTCAGCCCGTTCGAGCGCTGCAGCTGCTTGACCATGGCCAGGGTGTTCGGGCCGAATTGGCCGGTACCGACCGGGAAGAAGCCGCGCGCGTGCATCCGGTCCTGGAACCGCTTGATGTTGGCGTTCCAGTCGCCCATGCGGTAGGCCCGCTTGCCGGGGAACGCCGGCGCCGCGCTGGACGTCTTGGCCGGGGTCGAGGGTTTCGCGGCAGGGGTAGTGGGCTTGGGCGTGGTCGCCGGCTTGGGCGTCGTCGTTGGCTTGGGTGTGGTGGTCGCGGGCTTGGGTGTCGTGGAAGCCGGCTTCGGGGTTGCTGTGGTGGGCTTGGGCGTGGCCGTCGGCTTGGGCGCGGTGGAAGCCGGCTTGAGCGCCGAGGTGCTGGCCGTCGGTTTGGCCGTGGTGGGCACCTTGATGTCGCTGGTCTTGCCGGAGCGGGCGGCGCTGTCCTCGACCAGGCCGAGACTCCTAACGCAGGTGGGCCACGGCGACCAGCCTCGCATCCGGTACAGCATCAGCGCCCGAGCGTCTTGCTCGGCGGCGGACGCCTGGTTCGGGTACCCGCTGCCGCCGACGGTGCGCCATGTGGCCAGGTCGAACTGGTACGCCCCGTAGTAGCCGTTGCCGGTGTTGATCTGGTAGTTGTTGCTCGACTCGCACATCCGCAGCCGGTACCAGTCGTTCGCCGACGGGTCCGCCGACGCGCTGGAGGCTGGCAGCGCCAGCGCGACCCCGATCGCGCAAACGAGGGTGGGCAGCGCGAGCGCACCGATGCGCAGGGCTCGCGCGCGAATGCCGCAGCGCGGGTTCAGGGCACGGTGGCGCGGATGTTCGTCGGCCATGACGAACACCGTAGCGCTACCGCCACATGCACCACAAGTCCACCAGCTAAACCATCAGTATCACTCGTAACAGAGGCCTCTGCGGCGCGACACGCCGGAGCCTAACGAATAATCCGAAACGCCGGACTTCTCCACTCGGGAAAGCACGGCCGGACGCACGGCGCCGCGCCTAGGCCACGCCAGCCAGTAGCGCTCAGCGGCGCTCGCCGGATGCGCTTGGGCAAGCTTGCGCGGCCGTGTCGTCGGTGTGGGCGCGCCGCGTGAAGATGCAGGCGCCAGGGCACTCGTTGACTGCCGCGGCCACATCGCCAGCCAGCTCGGCGGGAACCGGGGCACGCGCCCCGGGCGCGGTGAGCAGCGTGCCGCCCGCGTCCTTGACGTAGGCCAGCGCGTCAATGTCGATCTCGAACACCTCGGGCGCGTACTGCGCGCACAGCCCATCGCCGGTGCACTGGTCCTGGTCGATCCACACCTCAAACCGCTCGCTCACCCGCCCCATCTTGCCCGAGCCGGCCGTGACGCCCCGCCGGGCTGGCCCGCTCCGGCGCGGCCTGGTCATATGGGCTGGCCGCGAGCGGCGGACTTTGCATAGGGTGGGATCGCGGGCGCGCACACGGAGGTGAACGAGATGTCCGATCTGTCACACCCGCCGCCGGCCCAGGACGAGCTCACGCGGGAGTTGCGCTCGCGCGCGGTGCTCGCCGAGCAAGACGCGGAGCTGGCGCGCGCCCGGGCCGCCGAGATGTCGCGCCGGCTGCGGACGCTGCAGGACCGGTTGGCGCAGGCGCAAGCCCGGCTCGCCGGCCTCGGCGACCGGAACGAGCGGCTGGCCGAGACGCTGCGCGAGGCCCGCGAGCAGATGGTCGCGCTGCGCGAGGAGGTCTCCCGGCTGGCCCAGCCGCCCAGTGGTTACGGGGTGTTCCTGGACGGGTTCGGGGACGGGACGGTGGACGTGTTCACCGGCGGGCGCAAGCTGCGCGTCGCGGTCTCCCCAGAGCTCGACCCGTCCGCGTTGAGCCGCGGCCAGGAGGTGATGCTCAACGAGGCGATGAACGTGGTCGCCGCGCGCGGGCCACAGCGGACCGGGGAGGTGGCGGCGCTCAAAGAACTGCTGCCCGGCGGCGACCGGGCGCTGGTGGTCGGGCACGCCGACGCCGAGACCGTGGTCCACCTGGCCGCGCCGTTGCGCGAGGGGCCATTGCGGGTCGGCGACTCGCTGTTGGTGGAGTCGCGCGCGCAGCTCGCCTTCGAGCGGATCCCCAACAGCGACATCGAGGAACTGATCCTCGAAGAGGTGCCCGACATCGACTACACCGCGATCGGCGGGCTGGCCCGGCAGATCGAAGCGATCCGCGACGCGGTGGAGCTGCCGTTCCTGCACGCGGAGCTGTTCCGCGAGCATCAGCTGCGCCCGCCCAAGGGCATTCTGTTGTATGGCCCGCCGGGTTGCGGGAAAACCCTGATCGCCAAGGCGGTGGCCAACTCGCTGGCCAGACAGATGGCCGAGGCGCGCGGCGCGCCGGGTGGCGAGCCGGCCCGCGCCGGCGAGCGCGCTCGCTCGTATTTCCTGAACGTCAAGGGGCCGGAGCTGCTGAACAAGTTCGTCGGGGAGACCGAGCGGCAGATCCGGCTGATCTTCCAGCGCGCCCGGGAGAAAGCCGATGAGGGCACCCCGGTGATCGTTTTCTTCGACGAGATGGACTCGGTGTTCCGCACCCGCGGCTCCGGCGTCTCCTCGGACATGGAGAACACCGTCGTGCCGCAATTGCTGTCGGAGATCGACGGGGTCGAGGGCCTGGAGAACGTCATCGTGATCGGCGCCTCCAACCGCGAGGACATGATCGATCCGGCGATCCTGCGTCCCGGCCGGCTCGACGTGAAGATCAAGATCGAGCGCCCGGACGCCGAGGCCGCCGCCGACATCTTCACCAAATACCTCACCCCGACGCTGCCGATCCACCCCGACGACCTGGCCGAGCACGGCGGCGACCCGGCGGCGACGGTGGCGGCGATGATCACGCGGACCGTGGAGCACATGTACGCCCAGTCGCCGGAGAACCGGTTCTTGGAGGTCACCTACGCCAACGGCGACAAAGAGACGCT
>Ga0123357_10008776_pt1 | contig 12678 bp, 4 predicted proteins | sample TergutEmb28metaG_FD_89873 | JGI IMG/M metagenome (GOLD analysis project Ga0123357, IMG submission 89873) | Embiratermes neotenicus P4 segment gut microbial communities from Petit-Saut dam, French Guiana - Emb289 P4 | ecosystem: Host-associated > Arthropoda: Insects > Digestive system > Gut ... | reverse complement strand
CGCCGTCGCGATCGTCGCATCACCGGACGGGCTGGTGACGCCGAAGGTCACCTGAACGCCGCTGATCGGGTTGCAGTTGGCGTCGGTCACCTTGGCGGTGACGTTCGACACGCCACCCACCTGGACCGGCGACAGGGCCGTCACATTGGAGCCCGTCATGCCGGGGGCTGGGCAACTGGGGATCGGGCCGGTCTCCGCATCGCCGGCGGTGAACTGGACATTCACCGAACCGGCATTCTGGTCGGTCACGCCGCCGCCCGAGGCTGTGGCCGCAACTGTGGTCAACTCCGCCACGTCGTCGCTCACAGATGTCGTCACGGTGCCACTGTGGCCCGTCACAGCGGACGTCGGGTCGACGGAGGCCGTCCTGCTGGCGCTCGAAACCGTCCATTTGACCGTCGCGTCCGACACCGGGTTGCAGTTCTCGTCAGTGACCAAAGTGGTGACGGCAACCGGGGTACCGGCCACCTCGATGGTCTTCGAAGCGGACGTGTTGGTGCGGGGGCGGCCGTCGTCGCAGGCGGGGTTCTGCGGGTCCGGCGGAATCGGCGCACCGAACGTGAACGGGATGTTCTGCGCGGTGCCCGCCGGTCGCGGCAGGCCTATGTTGACCCCGCTGTATGCTGCCGTCACCTGATAGTTCGAGTCGGCCGTCGTCGTGCGCAACTGCACGGTGTAGACGCCGCCACCCTGGTTGACGGGCTTGGATGCCGTCACCTTGTGGGTGATGGTGCCACCGGTGGTCACGTTCAAGACGAAGTTGTCGACCGACAGGTCTGTCAGCGGGACGTTGTTGACGTCCTCGGCTGTGACGGTGCAGGTGTAGCTTTGCGTGCCGTCGGCAACCGGAGGGGTCGACGAGCCGGAGGTCGCCGCGCAGGTGAACGTCGAGTTCGCCCCGCTGAAGTCACCCGTCGCGAACAGGACGTCGATGCCGCCGACCGGGTCGACGAACGGTGTGCCGGCCAGACCGGTCAACTGGGCCTTGACGTTGACCGTTTCGGGAGTCGTGTTCGACAAGGTGGCGGTGGCGTCACCGTTGGCGTCGGTGCTGGATGGTGTTATCACTGCGGTGTTGGCGGGGCCGCTGGCGGTGAAGGTCACGTCCGTGGTCACCGCGTTGCAGTACTTGTCGGTGACGTGGGCCGTGACGGTGGACGTGCCCGGCTCTTGGCCTTGCAGTTGGACAGTCATCGGGTTGGCAGTAAGGCTCGTCGGCGTGCCGCCGCTGGCGGTGCAGTCGCACTCGCCGGGCACCGTGCAAGGCGTCGGCTGGCCGGCCGTGAACGTCACCGAGGCCTGCCCCGTCTGGGTGGAGCCGCTGGTGGTGGTCACCGTCACCAACTCAGCCTTATAGTCGTTCACCAACGTGGCGGCATGGCCGGTCGAGTCGGTTTGGACGGTGGCATTCACCGTGGACGGCGTGGCACCCATGAAGGCCTGGCCGGTCGGGGTGAAGATCACCGTGGCGTTGACCACCGGGTTGCAGAAGGTGTCGGTCACCAAGGCGTCCACATTCGCCGCCGTGCCGGCCGGGGTTGTTGGCGGGGTGGTAGCGGGGACGGTGGTAATCGTCGTGTGGGACTTCGGGCGAACCACCGGGCTGGTGCAATCGGGGCCCGGTCCCACCGCGTTGCCCGCCTGGAAGGGGATCGGCGCGCCGGCCACGACCGTGGGTGAACCGACGATCTGGCTGCCGCCGTAGGTGGCCGTCACCTTGTAGGTTGACGCCGCATAGGTGGTTGTGAACTTGACGTAATAGTGGCCGTTGCCATCGGTGGCCTGCTGGGCCATCAGCACCGACGCGCCGACCGGAGCGCCGGTGATCGTGTACTGGAAAGCCGTCGGGTCCAGCGTCGTCAACAGGTTGCCCATGGTGTCGCGGGCCGTCACCGTGCCGGTGTAGGCGGACGATCCGTCGGCCGTCACCCAGTTGGTCATGCCGGTGTCGTTCGGGTCGGCCGAAGGCGCGACGACGAACGTTGACATGGATGGGCTGAACCCGCCCTCTTTGAAGCCGACCGTTGCCGGTGCCAGCGTGCCGCCCAGCGTCGTGCCAGTCGGTGTGTTCGAGGCGTCCATCTCGGGGTAGAGGTACGAGCCGGCCACCCCGACGGACTCGACCACCGGGTCGGTGGCCTTGCCGCCGGTGGCCAAGCCGGTCGTCGCATCGGTGTACAGGTTCGTGCCGTCGACTACGGCGAAACCGACTGGTGTGCCGTTGTTGAAACTTACCTGGGCACCCGGGATCGGGTTGCAGTATTCGTCGACGACGTAAGCGCTCAGCGCGCTACCGTCACCGTCAGCATCGCTCACGGGAACGTCGCTTGCCGGGTCGGCCAGTACCGTGTTGGCTGTGATTGTGATGCCGTCGGGGCAGACGACCGGGCCTGGCGGCACAGGGTCACCAGCCTTGAAGTTGGCCTGGACCGTTTGAAGGTTGGCCGGGGTGGTCGCACCGATCGTGCCGTCCTTGTAGGTGGCCTGAATCGGGTACGAGCCGGCCTTGGTCGTCGCCACCTTGAAGGTGTAGACGCCACCCGAACCGGTCGGTGCCGGGCAGGTCGTATCTGCCGGGCAGACCGCCGCGATGTCGGCCGCTGCGGCTGACAGCACCGGGTTCATGTTCGCGTCGAACAGTTTTACCGTGACGGTGTGCTGGTTGCCGGGCGCTGCGGCCGTGACGTCCAGATAGTTGGGGTTGTCGATGGTGATCGTCGAGTTGGCTAGGCTCACCGGGCCGGCCTCGAAGGTCACCTGCCATGGCGAGTGCTTTATCTCGACCCAGTTGCTGTCCGGCACTGCGCCGCCTTCCATCGTCGTGTCGACGCTGGCGTTGACGTGCCAGATGCCCGCCACCTCGGATGTCACCTTGACGTCAACGGCACAGGTGCCGGTCGCATCGGTGGTACACATCGGGGACGAGAACACCAACACGTCGCCGTCTTGGCTCCAGAAAGCCACGGGTTGGTCGGGCAGACGGGCGCCGTTGGCGTCCTCGACTGTGACGGTGCAGGTGTAGGCGTCCGTGCCGTCGGCGGTCACCGGCACATCCGGCACGCAACTCAAGGTTGACTGGCCCGGGTCCGGCGGCGACACGAAGGTCAGCAGAACGGTCGCGTCGTCGTTGATGGCCATCGGGCCCCAGGTTACGGTAGCCGTCGGTCCAGTCGGGTTGGTGACCTTCGGGGCGTAGGTGACCGCGCCGGTTTCGGTATCGAACACCTGAGCCAACACGGTGACACCATATGGCACATCCACCGTCATCGAATGGGGTGCCGCGCCTTTGACGCCGACCCCGCCACCGATTTTCGGCATGAACGTGATGTTCCTGAACTGCTCCGGCTGAGCGCTGGTTGTGTTGGTCGGGTCGGGGGTCACCGTCACTGGGCCGGTGATCGGGGCACCGTTGGCCACAACAGCCGAGCGGTAGACGATTGGCGCGACCTGGAAGTGGTAGTCCTCGATTTCACCAGGTGTTGCCCATGGCATGGTGCCGTCAATGTCCTGATATTCGTGGTCGCTGTTGGTCGGCTGGTGGGGTGCCTCGCCAAGCGTCACCTGGGCGCGCAATTGTTCCGCGCCGGCGCTGGTGGCGGTGGCCGGCTGGAAACTGCCGACGGCCACATAAGTGCCGGGGGTCGTTCCCGGTGTCACGGTCGGGTTCCACACCGGGGTTGGGCTCCAGTTGTTGGTGTTGACCGGGGTTGTCCAACCGTTGACCACGGCGTTGGTTGCCTGCGGGCCGGACACGTCCGTCCTCATGGTGTAGACGCGGCCACCGGCCAACACGCCGGACGACTGGATCGGCACGGGGCCGACCTTGGACGATCCGCCGACGTACAGCCCGTCGTTGGTGGATTCATGGGCATGCTCGTCGATGGTCGGGCCGTCATAGATGCCAAGCTCGGCACCCAGCCAGACCTGTGGAACTGCGCCGTTGATGTGCATCGGGGCGTCGTCGGCGACGGAGGCCGGGCCTGCCGCCGCGTCACCGAACGACCCGACTGCCGTGACGCCGAAATCGGCGGTGACGACGTCGTTGGATTCCACGTGGACCAACGTGTGGATCGGCATGGCGTTCGGTTGGGTGGTGGCCTCGGTGCCGTACACCGGCTCGACGGGCAGTGGTGCGTCGATCGTTGGCATCGCGACCGCACCATCGCATCGGCCGCCCTTACTGCCGATAGCGACGGCTGTGGCCACATTGCCGTTCGTGCAAACCGCTGTCGCGGTGTTCAACGCGCCACCGCCGGAGGCCCATGTCTGAACGGCGTTGACGCCGTCGACTTGGGGCCGCACAACCCGGACGATGTAGTCGCCTTTGCCGCCGAGAAGGAAAGAGTATCCACCGGCGGCGTCAGTGAAACGCTGGCCCTGCAGGACGTATTGGCCGTCCGCAGCCTTTTGGTACAGCGCCACCTGGATGCCGCTGAGCGCGTTAGCCGATGCGGCCTCGCCGGCGTCGATAATGCCGTCGGCGTGGCTGTCGTTGTAGACCGTGCCCTGCAGAACGAACGCCGTCTGGCCAGACGCCAGGTCTTGAATGTAGCCCGGCGTCGCGGCCTGGCCGGTGCCGGACGGCAGCGAGGTGGCCTGGCCCGACATCGGGTTGACGGCGACGATGCCCGGCACCCGTGCGCCGTTGTAGTGCACCGCCGCATACAGCGCACCGCCCATGAAGGCCATGCCGTAGGTGGTGTAAAGGTTGGCCTGGTTGGCGGAAGTGCCGCTGCCGGCCCAGTATCCGGCCGCCGAGCTGGTGGCCTCATTGGGTGCCTTGAAGATTGGCGCGACCAGATTGTATTTCCACTCACCGGTGGTTTCGGACGGCACCACGCGCACTAGCCAGATGACGCGCGGACCTGTGGTGTTGACGCCCATGGATGGCACGGCCCGGGTTGAAACAACCAGAATGTAGGCGTTGCCGTTGCCGTCCAGGGCCATGTCGGAGGCCACATAACCCTGCCCCGAGCAGGACTGGGCGCCGGCGAAAATGTCGTCTGCCGGGGTGGCCGGCTTGATCTGGCCGGAATAGTTGTAGTCGCCCGTGGCCGGGTCCCAGATCATCATGCGGTAGGACGCGTCCAAACCGGTGCATTCGGTGCCGCCGAAGAAAAGCTTGCCGGAAGATTGGATGACCTCACCGCCGGACCAGCCCGTGGTGGCCGTGAGTGCGCCTGCGGTGATCGTCGGCTCGAAGTAGTTCGGCGTCGGCACTGCCGAGACCATCGGCGCCGTGTCGCCGCTTGTCCACCGGTAGATCGGCATGTAGACGGGCCGGGCCGTCGTCGTGTTCAGGATCGATTGGTTGTACGCCTGCGTTTGACCGAGGCCGGCCTGAAGGACGTTGGCTGTGGCGGCAGTCGTGTTCTGGCTGCCGTCCCACGGCCAGGCGTACAGGTATGGGTTGCCGTCACTGTTGCCGTTGGCGTCCAGCGCCAAAGTGGTCAGGTTCTGGCCGACGACGGTCTGCGCAGCGGTGCTGACATTGGCAGCGGTGTTGCTGTTGGCGATGACCGTCGCGGCCAGCGACGCGGGCGGTTGCCCGTCGTCCGAGTAATACCCGACCCAGCCGCCGGCCTGACCACCGATGCCGGCGTTGGAACCGCCCAGCAAAAGCTGGTCGTTCAACGTCACCATCGGCTTGTTGAGAGTGAAGGCATTGTTCGCGGTGTCCTTGAACCAGCCGTGCAGACCGAACGTGCCGGTTTCCGCACTTGCGCTGGGCACTGACCCCAGTACACCGAGCCCAAGCAGCGACGCCGCAAAGGCCACGATCATTGCCGTCGGGCGGCGCCAGCGCCTACCCCTTCCCTTAGCGTTTTCCCTTGTAAAAGCAAAAACAGCAGTGTTGTCAGTCGTTGACATCCGGAGGTCCCTTTCCTTCGAAAATGCCAGCCATTGGCTACATTGCCCGCAGTGCCCCTTGCGCTGCGGTATACCCCCCACCATACGTGAGCCATTGGATGCTTGGCAAATCCAGGCTTTTTTGAGGAAGAATTGTTGACAAGGACATAAAATTCTGGGGTTAAGGATCCGCCAGGCGCCTCAACCATGCGTTTTTCCTAGGCGCATTCAGTGCAGTCTTTGTGGCGGGTAGTGTGCATCCTGGCCTTTTTCGCAGCACTCCTGTTGCTGTGTCAACTGTCGCAGTCACACACATCGCCAGACAGTTTTTGACCCGCGTGCAGCCTGGTTTGAACGGTGTAATGCCCGAATCACTGACCCGGCGAATCTCGTTTCTGTCGCATGCGACAGCCGCACGACGTGGTGCATCCGTTGACAAGATTGGTGTGCCTCACCACTGAGACGTTGCCGCAGTCGCAGCGGCAATCCCATGCAGAATCGCGCACGGTACGGTTTCGGCTGATCACCGTCAAATGCCCGAACTGTTGACCAACCAGATCCCGTGGACTGGTTGACCAAGCCATTTCCCGTGCGATGCAGCCACACGACTTGGTGCGATGGTTACGCAGGTTCGCTGATGACACCGCCTTTTTCCCGCCACAGTCACAGACACATTCCCACATGACAACCGACCCCCGGTTGGGGGCTCGCCCGACGACGGTAAGACGCCCGAACCGTTGACCCTCAAGATCTATCAACACGCTGAACATCAAGGGTCTCCTTCCGACCCTCCCATGATAGTCGTTGGCGGCCGCCCCCTACGCAGGCTCGGCACAGTTGCGACAACCCGGCAAATCGAATAATGCCGCCGTACCCCAAAATACCGGTACTTGCTGTTCGGATCAATTGCCCTCGGACAAGGCATTTCACAAAAGTCGGGGTGACAGGATTTGAACCTGCGACCTCTTCGTCCCGAACGAAGCGCGCTACCAAGCTGCGCCACACCCCGATGCCGCGCCGTCCTGAACTCCAAGGCATTGGCGCACAAAACGACACCGCCGGTTTCCCGACAGCGTGCCTAGTCTACCGCAAGAGGACGGACGGGCTCAACGCGCAGGATTCGTTGGGGCTCAAGGCGCCGCCAAGCACCGGCCAAAAGATCGAAGTTCCATAAGAATCTGTGCGCGTGGCTAGGCATCGCGGGGTGTTTTGTCGTATGGTTGGAAGGACCAGGGGGCGGGTCAACCGTCCTCACTTTTCTACTACGGATCGTCCGGCACGTACCTGCCGGTAGAAAGGACGTGTGGCATTATGGCCACTGTTTCATTCCGCGAGGCTACTCGCATTTATCCCGGTTCCGATCATCCGGCCGTTGACAAGCTCAATCTCGAGATTGGTGACGGTGAGTTCATGGTGCTGGTCGGCCCGTCCGGCTGCGGCAAGTCAACATCCCTACGCATGTTGGCTGGCCTGGAAGAGATCAACAACGGTTCAGTTTGGATCGGCGACCGTGACGTCACCGACCTGCCACCCAAGGACCGCGACATTGCCATGGTCTTCCAGAACTATGCCCTCTACCCGCACATGACGGTCGAGGACAACATGGGTTTCGCCCTCAAGATGCAGGGCGTCAACAAAGAAGACCGCAAGAAGCGCGTCATGGAGGCCGCCAAGCTGCTGGGCCTCGAAGAGTACCTCGCCCGCAAGCCCAAGGCACTGTCCGGCGGCCAGCGTCAGCGTGTCGCCATGGGCCGCGCCATCGTCCGCGATCCCCAGGTGTTCCTGATGGACGAGCCGCTGTCCAACCTGGACGCCAAGCTGCGCGTCCAGACCCGTACCCAGATCGCTGCGCTGCAGCAGCGCTTGGGCGTCACCACCGTCTACGTCACCCACGACCAGGTCGAGGCCATGACGATGGGCGACCGCGTGGCCGTGCTCAAGGACGGCATCCTGCAGCAGGTGGACGCACCGCTGAATCTCTACGACAAGCCGAGCAACCTATTCGTCGCAGGCTTCATCGGCAGCCCGGCCATGAACCTGATGGAGGCCAAGGTCGTTGACGGCGGCGTACAGGTCACCGACTACGTCATCCCGATCAGCCGCGACGTACTGGCCAAGGCCGACGGTGACACCGTGACCATCGGTATTCGCCCCGAGGCATTCGAGATCGCGTCGGACGACAACGGTGTGCAGATGGACGTCGCCACCGCCGAAGAAACCGGCGCCGACGCGTTCCTGTACGGTACCCTCGCCGGGTCGAACAGCGGCGATTCGCTCGACTCGGGCGTTCAGATCGTCGCCAGCGTATCTGGGCGCAAAGTACCCGGTCATGGTGTGCAGGTACGCCTGCATGTGCCGCCGGACCAGGTGCATGTTTTCAACACGATTACCACCGAGCGCATAAGCTAGTTATAGAATAGCGAGCGAGCTTAGTCAGGGGACTTTGACTCACAGGCGGGAAGACGCGGGGGGCGGCTTCCCGCCTGTGACTATCTCTAGGATGTTTTCGCAGAAGCCAAAAAAGTTGGAGTTAGCCGTACCGCAAGGCAGACTTGAACCATGCCCCGCTTCGTTTCGCTCCGTCCCGACGCTGCGTTGATACCATTGCCGTGGGCCATCCCCCTGGAGGCCTGGCCCGATGACATCTTGGTGGCACTGCCGCAAGGGCTGTCGCGTCACGTGGTGCGGTTCATCGGTGTGGGGGACACCATTTACGCCGCCAAAGAGATCAACGAGGCCATCGCCCGTCACGAGTTCCAGATGTTGACGGACCTCAACCGTCTGGGCCAACCGGCCGTCGAGCCCGTGGGCATCGTCACCGATCGGTTCGACGACGAGGGTTTCCCACTGGACGATGTGCTGCTGACACAGCACCTGCAATTCGCCTTACCCTACCGGTCGCTGTTCACCCGCGGTATTCGCCACGACACCGTCATGCGGCTGTTGGACGCCCTGGTTGTGCTGGTTGTTCGGCTGCACCTGGTGGGCTTCATGTGGGGCGATATCACCTTGTCAAACGTGCTTTTCCGACGGGACGCCGAAACCTTTTCGGCCTATCTGGTGGACGCCGAAACCGGCGAGCTGCACGCCCGGCTGAGCGACGGCCAACGCCGCTTCGACGTCACCAACGGCATGACGAACATTTACGGCGATTTCCTCGACTTGCAGGCCGGTGGCTGCCTGGGTTCGTCTCTCGACCCGGCCAACCTGGTTGACATGATTGAGGCGCGTTACCACGAGCTGTGGGCCGAGTTAACTGTTACCGAGGAATTTTCCGGCACCGACCTGGGGCGTATCGAGCACCGCGTCCGCCGCCTCAACGCGCTGGGGTTCGATGTCGCGGAACTCGATATCGACGCGTCACAGGACGGCGATCACATCAGGTTCCGCCCCGTGGTCGTCGAGCCTGGGCACCATTCACGTCGGCTCATGCGCCTGACCGGCCTCGACACCGAGGAGAACCAGGCACGGCGTCTTCTCAACGATCTCGACAGCTACCGCGCCCGGGCCGGCCTGCACCATGTGGACGAGTCGATCGCGGCGCACAAATGGTTGACGCGCATTTTCGAGCCCGTCATCGCGGCCATTCCGCCCGAGCTGCAGGACAAACGCGAGAGCGCCCAGCTTTACCACGAACTGCTCGACTATCGGTGGTTCCAGTCGCAACGCGAGCGCCGGGACGTCCCCCTGGACGAGGCCCTGCCCGGCTACATCAACGACGTGCTGAAGCGCCTGCCCGACGAGGTGCTGCCCCTGGCAGACGACGCCTCACCTGCGACGTCGACCCAGGACGACGATGACCTGGCCGTCGTCGATCCGTGGGAGGCCGACCTGCCCGAACCGGCAGCCGGCCCGTCGATCCTGGACAGGTCAATGCTGCTGAAGCGTTGATTCAGGCGGCCGAGTCGTCGTCATCGCCGTCCCAAGGGTCGAAACCGCCGGGCAATAGCCCGATCAGAGGCGCGCCGCCGACGCGGAAGGGAATGACGTTGCTGGTTTCGTCCGCTCGCCCGTCGCTGTCGAAGGGGTCGAAACGCTCGTCGTCCGGGCCATCTTCGGACGTCCAACCGGGCTGCAGTGGCCTGATGTTCTCGCCCATTAGGGCTCGCACCTGTTCGCCGATGTCGGATGTCGTCGGGTTGTGTTTGCGAATTTCGGCCATGCAGCCAGTCTATCCGGGTCCTGACCTTCAAGACGCGCCCGCCGTGATATTGGCGCGCAAGCGTCACCGGGATCGGTGCAACAAGTGGTAGCAGATGTTGAGTCGGTTGTCCGTCCAGCGGCTCCTGCCCAGCCCGCCCCGGGCGCGCCTGTGACAATGCCAGGCGAACCCGGCTCGACCTAGGCGGCCGGCTTTTCCCGGCCCGATAGACTGGCTATGTGAGTTTCCAAATCTACGATGAAGCCACCGGTGCGAAGGTGCCCTTCGAACCGCTGCGGCCGGGCGAAGTGTCGATCTACCATTGCGGGCTCACCGTGCAGTCGGCCCCGCACCTCGGGCACATCCGCAAAGAGGTCGTCTTCGACGTGTTGCGTCGCTGGTTGACGGCGTCCGGCTTCGGCGTGCGGGTGGTGGCAAACGTCACCGATATCGACGACAAGATCCTGAACAAGTCGGCGTCTCAGGGCATGGCCTGGTACGAGCTTGCCTACGCCAACGAGTTGGCGTTGCATCGCGCCTACCAGGCGCTCGGCTGCTTGCCGCCGAACTACGAGCCGCGCGCTACTGGGCACATTCCCGAGATGATCGACCTTGTCACCCGACTCATCGACGCCGGCCACGCCTACGCCGCCGATGACGGGTCGGGCGACGTCTTTTTCGACGTCAAATCATGGCCTGACTACGGCGAATTGACGCGTCAAAAGGCCGACGACATGATGCAGTCCGAGGACGGCGATACCCGCGGCAAGCGCGACCCGCGCGATTTCGCGCTGTGGAAAGGCCACAAGCCGGACGAGCCGATCACCGCGTCATGGCCGTCCCCCTGGGGACGGGGGCGTCCCGGCTGGCACCTGGAGTGCTCGGCTATGGCCGTCAAGTATCTGGGCGAGGCGTTCGATATTCACGGCGGCGGCATCGACTTGCGTTTCCCGCACCACGAGAACGAGTTGGCGCAGGCCCGCGCCGCCGGCTACCCCTTCGCTAAATACTGGATGCACAACGCCTTCGTCACTATGGCCGGCGAGAAGATGAGCAAGTCGTTGGGCAACGGCGCTGGTGTCGCAGAGGTGACAGCTCAGTTCCCGGCGCGCGCCGTCCGTCTCTACCTGACGGCGCCCCATTACCGCTCGACCATCGATTTGTCGGACGACGCGTTGGTCGAGGCTACCGCCCAATTGGGGCGCATCGACGCTTACTTGGCTCGGGTCGGGGTGGTCGGGCCGGGGGCTTCGGCCGGGCCGGTGGAGTTTTCGGCAAGTGATTTGCCGGCGGAATTCGTCACGGCGATGGATGACGACCTGGGAACCCCGGCGGCCGTCGCTGTTCTGTTCGACACCATCAAGGCCGGGCACAAGGCGTTGGACGGCGGCGATGTCGACGGTGCAGACGATGCGACCCGGGCCGTCCGGGCCATGCTGCACGTCCTGGGCCTGGACCCCGGCGACCCGGAATGGGCCGGGCAGACGGGCGCCGGACCGGGCGCCAGGGCAGATGAAGCCTTGGATGGGTTGGTCCGCTTCGTCCTCGACGAGCGGGCCCAAGCTCGGGCCAACAAGGATTGGGCTGCCGCCGATGCCATTCGCGACCGTCTGACGGAGTTGGGCGTCGTTGTCGAGGACAGCCCGACAGGGGCCCGCTGGTCGTTGGCGTAATCGTCGGGTGGAAGGTGTTTCCGTCGCGGGGGGCGTTTCGGGAGGCGATGCCTGCGGCATCCTACCGCCTCGCTACACTCCGGGGGCCCCTAGCCCGGCGCTCCTATCGGACCGCACGGGTATACCCCCGAGCCCCCGCTCGTGGAAAACCTTCCTCCCGTCGATCTTGCAGGAACGGGCGGTCCGCAGCGAAGCGGAGGAGCGGCGGCCATGGCGGGTGGAAGCCGGTTCGAGCTGGCGACGGCGCAGACGCCTGCCCAGGCCTGGTGGCCACCCAGACTGTGCGTCGAGTACGGCGCCTGTGTGCTCGGGGCCGGCTGGAGCCCGCCGCTATGGTCAACAATGTCTTTGGCCTCGCGGAATGCGCCTCACCCGGCGGTTCCTCACCCAGGTAGACTCGGGGCGTGAGTAAGGGAAGAAATACTGCCGGGTCGGGCGGGCGTATCCGCAAATCATTGGAGGGACGGGGGCCGACGCCCCGGGCCGAGGACCGCGTCTACCACAAGGCGTATCGCGCCAAGCAGGACGCTGAACAGGGTGGACGGTCGACGGGGGAGTTCCGGCCATCCAAGGCTGCGCCTACTGGTGCCGGCGCCGAGTGGGTGGTCGGCCGAAACCCGGTGCTGGAGGCCTTACGGGCTGGCTTGCCGGTGCGCTCGCTGTATGCGGTCGAGGGCGCCGAGCGCGACTCGCGGTTGCGTGAGATATTTGCTTTTTCCGCCGAGCATTCGATGCCGATGCTGGCGATCACCCGTCCCGAACTCGACAAGCTGACGGGCGGGGCCGTCCACCAGGGCGTGGCACTGCGGCTGCCATCGTTTGAGTATGCGGACGCCGACGAACTGTTGTCGTCGGCCCTGGTGGCCGATACGCAGCAGGACGCCCTGCTGGTGGCTTTGGACGGCATCACCGACCCGCACAACTTGGGCGCCATCATCCGTAGTGCGGCGGCTTTCGGGGCGCACGGTGTGGTCATACCGTCGCGTCGCAGCGCGACGATGACGGCGGCCGCTT
>Ga0123357_10008775_pt1 | contig 12678 bp, 7 predicted proteins | sample TergutEmb28metaG_FD_89873 | JGI IMG/M metagenome (GOLD analysis project Ga0123357, IMG submission 89873) | Embiratermes neotenicus P4 segment gut microbial communities from Petit-Saut dam, French Guiana - Emb289 P4 | ecosystem: Host-associated > Arthropoda: Insects > Digestive system > Gut ... | reverse complement strand
ATTTGTTTATAAAAAAAAAGTCAAAATAGAAAAAATAAAAATTGTAAGAAAAAAAAGATAAAAATAAAAAAGAATTTTAAAAATTACAAAAAAAAAAAAAAAAAAAAAAAAAAAAAGTCTTACTGTAGCAATGGTTGCTTAGTTACACCACAATTATGTTGAATACAGTCCACTGATACATGCAATATTCAAAGAATACAGCTAACCTCCAACAATTGTGCATGAAACATATACCAACAATGGACATCCAACGTATGTGTGACGCAGGGGGAACTCCATGCAAAAAATGAAAGACGGGACAGTGAAGGATCCTGCAAAATGTTTTAACGAGTCTCATTTGAGACTCCTAAAATGACAGATACATTTCTTCTGTAACAACCAACAAATCCTAATAATGGAAACAACAGTAATGAACGATTATATCCTGCTTATTTATGCTCCAGTCTATTTACACTCTTGTTTTATGTACTTCAGGGTAAAATGGGACCCACAAGAAAAACATACATACAAATTAAGACTTGGCTGCACTAAAATCACAGCAATGGAAAGAAGTGAGGAAGAACATAAAGGAAGAAAAGACACAAGGATCTGGGATAATGTTACATTAACCTTTACAGACCTGCGTCATGTAGGAAAACACCCTTAGAAATTAATTTTATATCTTTAGGCAAATAGGAAATTTACAGCATAATCTCTATTTTATTTTTCACAACATGCCATTTAATGCATAATCTTATCTTCTACTGCAAATAATACTCAAATTTTTCTTAAACTATATGCTAAAATTTAAATACCCACCCAAGTACAGTAAAGGTTAAGGTACATATAGAATTACAATCTCATGCTTCAATTAGTGATTGTGTTCACAGTTTCTTAATCCCACATACAGCTCTGTATGATTATCAAAGTCTTCCCCACATTAAATTAAGTCAGCTAGATATGCACAATTCAGTGCTTCACTGCAACCAAATGTCGATAAAATAAGCATGTAAGATGCATGTAGGAAGATACCAAAATGAAGTTGTATTAGGAGTAGGAAATTTCAGCTTACAAAACACTATGAAAAACTCTGCCAGTTTTCCCATGAGAATCCACTATTGTATTTGGTCAGCTGGTCTTTCACATAATATGCAAATTAATTTCTGAGGAGTCAATCACTAGTCACCAACCTGAGCCAAATAATTCCAGTACACACCCTCCCACTTTATTTCTTCAAAATCATTTCACCACTATCCTCACATCTATGCCTAGGTATTCAAAGTGGTCATCTCTTCCCTTTGTGTTTCTTAACATTCTGTATACATTTCCCACACCCATGTATGCTATGTTCCCAGGCCAGCACATAATCCTTGATTGGCTCATCATAATACTATTTAAAGAGTATACAATTATGATGCTCCTAACTATAAACTTTCTCAAGCCTCTAGTTACCCTCTTTTTTCATGTAAAAACATTCTTCTCAACACCCTGTTTTGCCACAATGTGTGTGTGTGTGTGTGTGTGTGTGATGAGCGTGTATGGACATGCGTTTACGATAGGCCCTGTTCATGGCCAGGTGCTGCACTAGTTCCAGCTTCTGTTGTAACCAGTCTGGCTGACTGCCATTTACGAAAACATTCTTTTATGCATTTCTTTGTTGAGTGTTCTACATGTGTGTTATGTTTGCAACATGTAAACCTCTATACAGCATAACAGTATACTAACCCCTAGGCCTGATACTGTACCAGTATGTTATTTATGCTGCATATCTTAAAGTATACTTCCATATTCTGCATCAATATTGTTTTCAGTGTTTTTAATACTTAAAAATGATATAAATGCATACCCAACAAAGCTTTTTTTTTTTTTTAATATGCACTACTAGGCACAACACTGATGTTTCTTAATCTGTCAGCAAATGCCCAACTGCATTCTCACACCTGTGCCAAAATGGTTAATGTCAGATACCATGTCTAACACCTGTACAAAACAACACATAAAATTATAATGCTGTAAGTCTTAATCTTTGCATTTCTCGATAGCAGACACAACAACAAAAGACCCTGAACTCAACAGCAGTACACATTCCCAAAAATTTAATTTTTCTAGCTTCTTCATGAACACAATTTTGATTTGCTCTCAAATATCTCAACTACAGAACACTCTTATAGCATTTATTTGCTATCTTCACATGAGGTTGTTCAATAAGTAAGGTTAGGTTAGGTCATATAATGAAGATCAACAAAAAGTACCTTTGTTAAACTTAATTTTAATTTTCACAATATCTGCTACATGTACAAGTTTTGAACTGAGGGTTCATCTGCAAGAAGACAGTTGTAACAAGTACAGGAACAGTATAACATATGTCTACATGTACGGTACACCCTGCTATATCAGAGTATGATTATGCTGAAATTACAATAAAAGGCTTTATAAGATATCTAAGTATAAAATAGTTGAAATTTTAAATACACCAATAAAAACATAAAACATATAAATATCTTATAAAGTCTTTTATTGTTATTTCAGCATAATCATACTCTGATGTAGCAGGGTGTACCGTACTGTACTGTTCCTGTACTTGTTACATCTGTCTTCCTGAATATGAGCCCTTGGGTTTGAAACACGTACATGTAGCAGATAATGCAAAAATTAACATTAAATTAAATTTAGCAACGGTGCATTCTGTATGTCTACATTACATCAGAAGTCAATGGAACATTAAATGTAGCTCATTTGTTTCATTAAAATATGTTTATTTTTCAAATAAATCCCTGTGCATTACTACAATCTTGGCATGAGTTTAAAAATTCCAGTGTGGTAGAAATTGGGTTCTTGCATTCACAACCATTGATAAACAGTCATTTCCATTTCCTCGGTAATGTATAACCAGTGACCTCCAGTGTTGATTCAGCAGCACAAACAAATGGTCTGTAGTGAGATATCCTGACAATGCACCCCCAACAGCACACATACAACACAAGAGTCATTGCATTCTCTGGAAACTTCTCAACAATCCACCAAACTGTCTGGGCTGTTGAAGTAACACTTTGCAGGTTGCTATTTCCATAATAATGAGGAAGTGCAAGTGGTTTTTCATAAACCAGTATGAATGCAAGAGCTTACTACTTTTACTGGGATAGAATTTTTAAACTTGTGCCAAGATGAAACAAATGTGTCAACACATTAGAGGATTATGCTGAAAAATAATAACACTTCAGTGGAATAAAGGAGCTATATATAATGTTGTAATGACTTCTCATTTAATATTTATGACCTGAGGAACCCTATTTATTAAACATATGGTGTACTCTGACTTCATTATAAATTTTGGTGACAAGACATAAACATGCACCAAAAAGCTGAAGTCATTATTAAATTGCATGGTATATGGCCTGGGTGGAATGTGGGCTTGAAACTGCATTCTCACAAAACTATCTGAACATTTAAAGATTTGTGGATAGAGCGCTGTGATATGAAGAACTCTTCCTCTTGTTAACTTTCTTCATCAATGTTATTTAGTGGGATCATGCAGCAATTATAAGACCTACACATTAAAATACATGTGAAAGAAGAGAGCAGTAGTCCCTGAACACAAAGGCTGCCACCTTGATGGCAGATTTCTGGGCATGTAATGCAGACAGGCCTTTCATTATGTGAGCTTCTATTTTGAGATTTAGGGCCCTAGTGATAAACTCATGGGTTATCACCTATCAATGTAGTAGAAAAGGAAATTCAACCCCAAGATTCAAGTCTTCTGAAATGTTACACCATACTGACTGGCAAACAGTCCCAAAACATTCATACTGTTAGTAACTACTTAGCAGTTAACACAACAAACCATGCCAGAAGACTGGACTTTTCATTACTACTGCTGCAACAACCCTGTATCTTGCAAAACACGTCCTGTTTAATAATTTCCAAATTCTAACTGCAGCTTCCTGACCTGCAGTCAGTATTCTAGGCATCCAATAGAAAAATGACTTTATAGAGACACAAGTAATTTCTGCATGAAAATCCACTCACGTGGAGTTTTCTGTCCTTGATGGCCATCTGGAGCAAGTTCTTTTGTCCAAATTTGGAACTAGTTTTTTACACACTGTATGCTAACCTAGGAGTTCACAGACACTTTGGGAAAAAGAAAAGAAAAACAAACATGAAAAGAGAGGGGAAAAGAATTCTGACAGTGGCACTTTTTTTTAATGATGGAAGTAGTTCCATAAATTATTTGAAGATGACAGAATACAATGAAACAAGACTAAGAATAAATTTGTTTCAAAGTTAATACTTCGAAACGAAGTTATGAGGAAGAATTCCTACAAATGGCAGATAATCCTGCCACGTCTTTACGGCTGGAAGTGAAGATACAATAATACTGCTGCAGTGCAAACTTGAAAATAATAAATATAGAGAAGTACACCTGCAGGTCAGGCACACCCAGCCGTAAGGTGGTACAGATCAAAGGGTTAAACCCTGGTATAACCTTCACATGAATCAGACCTAATTCATGTAAGAGATCCTTGCTCACCTTCATAAATTATATCACAACTGAATTAATTTACAAGTCTCAGTCCATTCCTTCCCCACATATCTGCAGCATATGCAGACACATATTAAATGTAATACTGTCCAGTAGATAGAAGACTGGTCCCCTACAGTTGCTGTGGGAACCTTTCTTCCCAATTATGAGAGTATATATATATATATATATCAGATGGAGACATAAACCTTACGGTATTAGGCCTCTATGACATTACAGGATAATAATTTTTATACATTACAGTTGTAGTGTGTGCTTATTTGTGATACGTGTGATAGATATATCAGGAAGAGCCCGTGTTAATGGACGCTGTGTTCTCTTCTCAGTCTGTCCATTGCGTTGATGCCCAAACTCAAATCTTATTCTAAGCTCTCCAATCTTGCTACATGGAAGAATATCAGGTATCCACTCTATAAGGAATGGTGTTGGCTCCTGCTGATCAGGTGACATGTTGCCTGCAACACATGCCATAAACCTCAGAAACTGCATTCACCATTTAAGCTGCTTAATACCATCACCAGTGTAAACTCTCACTGTCTGAATCTTTGGTCATAGCCTGGGAATAGACAGTCCAATTTCAACCAAAGTTCTACCTGTTTTCACTGTCTGATTTGCTGTGACCTAAAAAAATGAATTGACAGGCTTGAGTTTTATGACTTTGTACAGAACTGGAAATGCTGTACAGAATGTTCCGTAAGTTTGGTCTCATAAGGAACATTATCCTTCTTTGTTATGGGTACAGTAATGTATTATGGGTGATACAGAGGTATACTGTTTAGGAAAAGGCAGAAATTGTCCCTCTGTATGCTTCCTGCCTTAGCCACTGACAGACAGCTGAAAAATTTCTCCTCTGTCATCCTCACAGACCTCAACATAGATAGTATTCTGTTGGTCAAATTTATTTGAGATCTTAGGAGACCAGGGATGTTTCAGACAAACCAAGAGCAGGTTGCCCACAAAATTCAATTGATAATGAAAGTAGTATGGTCATACTTGCCAAGACTGCATTAAGTCCAGAGCAAGCGGTGAGAAAGATCGCATCTGATATTGTACTTCCAAAGTCACATGAACACCACATAAAGCAACATAACAAATTTAATCTGTACAAGATATATTTTGTAAAAGAATTACATGGAGATGATACAGATCACCAGGTTAAATTTTGTGGGTGATTTAAGTCACAAGGAATCCAAGCAGATGACGTCATGTTGAGAAATGTGGTGTGTTTCCACTTGAATGGGTACATAAACTGAAACAACAATATGTATTGGGTGCAAGATAATCCTCATGTCACAGTCGATGTTCAACACCAAACTAACCCAAGAATAACCAAGCGGTCCACGATACACAGCAACACTCTCTTGGGACCAGTGTTCATGGAAGGAGGAATAAACACTACATTATATCTCCAGTTGTCCAATGACGTGCTGCAATGGTATATTGATGAAATGCCACTCACAGTATGAAGTCAGTTTTACTTTCAGCAGGATTGAGTACCACCTCTGCTTGCAACGCGCAAAACCAGCTGGATGAAGTTCTTCACAGGTGAATGAATGGGTGCAGGAAACCAACTGAATAGCCACCTAGATCCCCAGAACACACACACCTTGATTTTTCCTTCTGGAGTCATCTGAATTCACTTGTGTATCATACCTGCCTACATACCATTACAATCCTTAAAGAAATACCTGTGTTGATACTAGAGACATCACACCCCAAACTATAGAACATGTGTGCAATGCAGTGTGCAGCATCACATAAATCTGTGCAAGCAACTGGACAGACATCAATCTGAACATCTGCTTCATGAGTGCTCTTCCCTACGAGATTACTTAAAGGAGACAAGAACTGTTCCCATATTCATCATCTGAAAAACTAGGGGGTCACCTTATAGTGATGCAAATAGTTAAACAGATTCTGTACAGGCATTTTCCTGAAAACTGAACCCTGTGACGCTGGGTCATCTTACAGACTGTACAACCCATCTCATGTCTTGAAAAATTCTTATCTTGCAGAAACTATAAGCATATTTTACATCTGAAAATGACCAGTCAGAGATGGAATAAACCATATCACTAATACACAAAATTAATATTTTCAAATAAAATATTACCCTGCAATAAATACTACTCTAGTATTTTAAAAGTAGCTGACTTACCAACTTTAAGAAATGTTTTCAGTTCCAGAGGCTTTATTAAAGGCTGGCTATCAGTCTTTCGGAAAGCCTCATTTTCATCTTTACGTCGATGAAAAGGTTCATAGGTACCATCACGATTCTCCACAAAGCTTCGAGTGATCTCCAGTGGCATCTAAAAAATTCAGAACTGTTTCATTCCATCATAAATCATTTCCATGCTGTGGTTTATAAAATACTAAAAACATAACCAAATTTATTTACACAAAAAAGAAAACATTTAAAGTCCTCATGTCTTAGACATATTCATGGAACTACTAAAGTACCATGCATTCTAAATCTGTGCACTAGATCGAGGTATATGGTCAGGTTTACACTCTGTCTGCTTTCCTACCAATGAAATGTTATTACATCTATGATGCTCCATTGGTTCAATTACAGGAGTAGACATAATGGTGAGAAGGAAAACTGAAAACACCTCTAATGAGAACCAAATCCTAGCCATGCAGTCAGATCCTATATTTGTCATTAGAGGTTTCTGCCATGAAGTAGATGAGAACTGTGCTCTTCTGGGTTATTACTGAGTAGTGGTGAGTTTGGTCCCAAATTGGCAACAAATTAGCAATACTCATTGTGTAATAAGCCAGAAGAGTGCAGTTCTCAGGTCCTGTAGTAACTGCAGTAGCATCAGACAAGTCTGATATTAGAGCAGTTGCTTTATATAGGGAAGTAACACTCAATCAGAAAACAATGACAAAACAATTTTAAATTATCCACTTAATATTGGGGCTGGATGTCATGACATATGCCAGATGTGAACTGAATTTGAGCAGAGATTGTTTCAAGAATTAATGCAGATAAAAAGTATTTTAAAGTTATTCTCTTTGACCAAGTGCATTCTGAAAATAATTTCAGTCTGATGCCCACTGCATCGACTAAATGAATTATGTTCAAAACTGTATCAACACAATGAATATCTGAATCAATATCCCACTTTACTTTAACTTTGAAGGCATTAAATTAAAGCCCATAACAACTAATTCAACCACATATCCCTTAAATGTATCCATAAAATACTGTGAGCGAGTCAACAGCACTACTGCTTCATATCAGGGAGGGGTACAAATCGTGGCTGAGATGACTGAGGTGATGAGTGGTTTTCCTCAGTCACTCAAAGAGAAAGGTTGGACAGTGCCTGACATTTGACCATAACCACTTCCTTCCATATTTTCCTGATCTGTTATTCACTGACTATCTTATCATTCAACAGCTACTGGCTGTACCATTGAATCAACAAAATAAATAAATAAATTACTTACCAGAGGTGTCTCAAATATTTGCTTCACATGTATAATGTTTGTGATGTGCCATGTATACTTGGTGAATGTCCCCAGTGGAACTGCATCACGACGTACAAAGCCAGTTGTGAAGTTTGGTAATCGTTTCTTTTTTCCTCCACATGAAATGCGTTCTCTCAAGCAGTCAAAGAATAACTGATGAAGAAAGGCAGAAGTGGTGATGAATATGAACTTCTGATATATACAAATTCACTATAAAACATTTACTTAAGCATATTTTTTTCAATATGCACAAATTCTAATTCATTCAGCAACATGGAGTTGTAATGAAGGGACAGTCAGAGTTTTGTAAGAGGGTGAGATTTGTTTTTCATTAAAACCTCTTGTTACACTGGCAGAATTCAACATTCACCTATTATCATGCAATCAAATTGTTAAATTCAATGCAGTTCACAGTTTCCAATTTGATGTGTGTTGGACCGTGCATCATTGTGATAACTGAAGAATAAGAACCAACTAGATGCTACTTATTATTTTAATGTACTTCTTATAGGCTCAACATGTTTCAGGCACTACTATGCTTATCATCAGCTCACGACTATAATGTTGATTACCACATTGGTCGTCTCATTCTTGAGTTACTGTAGGTTGGAAGTTAGGTGTGGGTAGGCTGGAGTAGTGTCTGAGTTGTGGCTGGAGTAGTGTCTGGGTTGCCTGCAACCCAAACACTACTCCAGCCTACCCGTACCTAACTTCCAACCTATAGCAACTCAAGAATGAGATGACCAATGTAGTAATCAACATTATAGTCGTGAGCTCTTGATGATGGGCATAGTAGTGCCCAAAACATGTTGAGCCTATAAGAAGTACAATAAAATAATAAGTAGCATCTAGTTGATTCTTATTCTTCAGTTACAGTTTCCAAATCTATGTTAATGCCTCCTACCAACTTATACCTCCTGCAGAAACAATTTTACAACAAACTGCTGCATCTATTTGCTCCTTCTGTTCATTTTCCCAGCCCATTCCAAACTCCCTGATTTAATCTCTTAATACACTATAACAAGTAAACTGTGAACCATAGAACTCCACATTATATATATTTCCTTCATAACCAAATAATAACACAATAAAAGAATCAACCTGTGGAACATGGAATACTAGAGGATCTGGCTTCCCACTGAACTGGAAATGCATTGTCTGATTTATTCTCTCTGTCACAGATGCCAGCCATTGGATGAATGTGATATTAGCTGCGTTTTCATCGACCGGTTCTGAAAAAAAGAAAAGAAAAAAAAAATCAATAACAAGGAGATAGCACAACATACAGCTGCATAATTTCCTCAAATGTAACAAGTGAAATCAAACACCACCAAAATATAGAAGATTTAAAAAGTACACATCTGCATGTTTTATATTAACTGTTCAGTCAACTACAACTAGTACACAAATGCCATTTTACATCATAAATTTTCAACATATTTTGGCAGCAGCTGTCATTCTTAGGCTAATATCTATCTAAAAGGTATTGTGGTAGCAAAGCATAAATTATATTAATTGAATAAAATATTACAAAGCACATGCATTTAAAGGGTAAAACAGATGGTATATCGCCCTGCTTACATTTTTTGTGCAGATTGATCACGTCTGCAACAAATATATTTCATATGAAGTCCTCTGTTTCTATGTAATGGTAGTTCATACCAATTACACTGTTGACTGTGGCAATGCCCACTGTATCTTTGTTGTACCGTTAGTATGGTATGTATTATACAACATGTCAATGTCATCCAATAAAAATTTTGGTAACATCATGCTGTTGTGTTAGTTAATGTGCAGTGATTTAGATCCACAAAGAAATATCAGCTGAACACCATCTTTTTCTACAGCACATTTCACCATTCCATTCAACCATCATTAGGTAGAAAACAACAAGTACACAACAGAAAAGTATGCTAAGGAAGAGGCCTCGCCTTCACAATTAGCCTGATAAAATACATAACTTGGCTATTATTCCAATAAAGGAATAATAAACACGTAAAATATTAATTATAATTTCGAACTAAAAACCATAAGTATTGTATATTTGAGGATGAGGTTTCTGTATCTTATTATGTCAACATGTGACAGAATGAACTATGCAATTGGCAATATTTGATGCAACCTTGGTGTGTAGTATGGTACTGTAAAAAATAATAAATTTGTTAATACACTGGAATTGTTTAAGGTTGTTAATAACATATGCTGATCAAAATGTATTACCACTTACAGTATACACGAAATTCTGAATTGTAACGCAACAAATTGATACAGATAGAATGAATGCACATTATTCATTTTTACACCCTAATTCTAACAGCTAAAATGTATAAAGTTGTACAATAATATGTAACATAATTATGAGTCAAGAAATGGTCTGTCATTAACAAGCAGCATTTAAAGATAAAAACAACACAATGACTTTTACACTGACCTTGTTTCCTAACTCCAATGGCAGAATTATTCCTCCTGGTAGAGTTTGGTTTCTTGCCACAAACTTCTTGCAATGGGGCCACCGTGCTGTGATCTTGCCGTTTGCGCTTCATACTCAACATCTGTAATAGTAACACAAACTCATGACAGTCTCCTGAGAACAGTCTTGCTTGTAAGGCATCAGATTTGTTCAAGAAGATACATGCTTAAAAGTGCTTCATTTCATACATTCATTTCTTCTTATTTCTAATTTTTGTTCTAATACACTACGCTGGTTAACAGCTACTGGATACACAATAAGTTCTGGCAGCAATAAATTTATCATTTCCTGTCTTTACAAACAAATTGTGACAATTTTTACATTCAGGCCACAACTCTTTCCTTCCCAGTTCAGTGACCACTATTTATACAGTTCAACTCATATAAACAACCTCAGCTGCTATGCTAACCATGAGAAATGAATCTTGAATGGAGAATATTTTAGTCTACTTTCATACAATAATGTTTTAGGGACTTTTTAAAATTTTGTATTACTATCTGTTTGCAATACCCGATGCTTTGTCACCAATTTATTTAAACATGAATGCGGTGCAACATGAAGTTATTTCTTCTATAGTGACAGTGAATCTCAACTTCCAAAGCATTTATACTGATCCCACATAAAGGCTGATACAGCACTTACCCAGAGATTTGAATGGGGAAGCAACATCTAGCATTGTGGCATGATACCTGTAATACACAGAGACAGGTTCGAGAATTGATCCCAGGTCTGGATCGGGCTACAGGGGCCTGGCTATTGTTCCTTAATAGGACTCAAACCAAGGTTGTTATTGGCCTACTTATGGGACATTACACCTTGAAGAGACATTTATGTATAATGGGAATAAGAAATGACTCCATGTACAGGAAATGGGATACTGAGGAGGAGACCTCAGTCCACATTTTATGTGAGTGTGAGGCATTGGCCTCACTCAGGTACCCTTACCTGGGTTCCTTCTTTTTGGACCCAGACAATATTAAGAAACTAGGTGTGGAGGCCATCTGGCGTTTCGGTAACGCAACAGGGCTTCTTTAACCTAACACAGAATGCGGGGCAAAAAGGGCCTGTTTTAGGGCCTAGGTGCATCGGGCCTGTAAAGGGCTTGAACCCATATATTATTCTATTCTACCCAGAGATTTGCAGAAACCACAGAAGTGTCCTATACTTGAAAATGTCTAGGTAAATGCTACCTACCTTGAAGTCACATCTTTAAAAAAAATATACAAAAGCTGTCAGAAACCATCAAATGAATTCTCTCTGCAGGTAACCTCAACAAACAGGTTTCAGAGAACAGCTGAAACCTACAACATCATGTCAATCACGTAGAGTGGTTTACTTGAGAAGCATCTGTTAGGGTCGTGTAAAACAATTTATATATGCAATTTAGATTTCATAACCAGCCCTGCCAAAATACTATCAGGGTACTGGTTATGAAATTCCATATTATTCCACAAGCAGAAACTTCATTCTCCAAAATTTATTATTTAGTACGCTGTTGCACTGTTGAACATTCGGGGGCCTTTCTTATTCATCTTCCTCGTGCTCACTTCTAACATTCCCATCCTCTTCCCTGTCATTTCACAACATGCCATCATCAGTCCCATCCAATGCATTGGATACACAAGATTTCTTAAAACCCTTGACAGTCACTTGTGGTGGGTTGTGCTGCCACGCTGTTATGATCCTCACTGATCAAAGAATACATTTATATTGCTTGCTTTATAAACTTACTTGAACCCATGAAAATTCACAATTTTCTCCACATGTGGTCTTAAGAATTTAAATACATGTGTTCTGGATTTCTCTGTCATGTCTGTGGTCTGATCAGTCTGAGTTCATGGCACTTTTTATGGTTTTTAATTTGTTGATTGGTACAGGTTTTATTTTTAAGCCTTACAGATAATTTATAATTTCTGAATAGCCAATTTCCTGTTACTACCCTTGGACTAGATGTTCTCATGTGCATATCTTAATGAGTTACTGTTTCTCTGGTGTCCAGTGACTAAGAATAGCTCAATCTAAGGGGTCCACCAGGTTAGTTGTTTCTTTGCCTATAAAAGGAAACAGAGCTGTTTTCTGAAATGTTGTGCATCTTTAAAAAAAAAAAAAAAAAAGTGAATGAAAAATTCCCCCCACTCTCTTAACATCATCTTTATAAGCTACATTCTTATTTCTTCCATTTATTTTTTTGCTTTTCTTTTTTCCTTTTACCCTT
>Ga0123357_10008774_pt1 | contig 12678 bp, 6 predicted proteins | sample TergutEmb28metaG_FD_89873 | JGI IMG/M metagenome (GOLD analysis project Ga0123357, IMG submission 89873) | Embiratermes neotenicus P4 segment gut microbial communities from Petit-Saut dam, French Guiana - Emb289 P4 | ecosystem: Host-associated > Arthropoda: Insects > Digestive system > Gut ... | reverse complement strand
TATTTTTCAATATGAACTTTACAAAACTTTTAACGGACGTAGTGGGCTGTTTCAAAGTAACCGAATACTGCGTCCACTGATTTGACACGGTACCTTGGAACACTCCGTTGGAGCCGTCAGGAGTTCCGGGTGTAGAAGGAGCAATGTCGTCGGCTTCTACCCTGAGTTGAACACCCTGAAAAAGCGTTCCTTTGACCCAAAATGTAACCCTTGTATAATTTCCTTTAGAAAGATCTCTCGGAGAGCCGTCATTAGTGGTAACCAACCCGAAACCAACATATCCGACCTGATTCTTCACTCCGTTCTCCGCAAACTCATCGCTTGGTCTTCCGTCCCATCTCATAAGTATGGATCTTGTGCCGGTATGCGCCTGGCCGGTAAAGTTCTGGGCGTTGAGTCCTCCCGGATCTTTGGTTTCCCAAAAGTTCGTATATGCCTGAACGGCTTCGGAAAAAGGCGTTACTCTTGTTCTTATATCGTCATCGTACAAAACCCACGTTTTAGCCCATCCCGTAGCGCTGTTATAATTGTCTGAAGGATACAGCAGTGCGCCTGTCGGATTTCTGTCGCATCCGCAAAACGCAAAAAACGCAATGATAAAAAGCAGGCCTGTTTTTTTCATTTGTTCATCTCGTACCTTACTTCGTCAATATAAAAAGTGCAGCCGTTGGGATTTTGCCTTTTATTTACTACAAAACTGAAACCGCCGGCTATGTAAGACGTATCTTTGCCCCTGAGATCTATAAAATACAGCTTCCAGTTTTTGGTCAGCTTTATATTCTTTTTAAAAGCCGTTGTAGAGTCCGGGAAATGGCCTTTCAGACCGCCGATTCTTACTTCGGCCAGCTGTTCGTTTCCGGTCTCGCCCTTCATCCAAAAAGTAATATACGTGGCCTTTGACAGATCGAAACCGCCCTGCTTGTCGCCCCAGTTATTTGCGGGCTGCTGCCAGTAAATTCCCGCCCACCTGTTGCCGCCCCTGGGATTATAAACGACCTTTATGCAGTGTTTGCCCGCATAGACATTTTTAGTATACGACTGGTCAAAAGCCAAGTCTCTCGTATCCCCCATCCAGCCTGACGGATAGAAGTGGTTGAGCGGCGATTTATAATCTGCGTACACGTAAAAAGCAAGGGCCGCTCTTTCCTGCGGAGTAAGATCGGGCTGAACAGTCGCGTTTTCGGACTTATTTTTGCCAAAGCCCAAAGAGACACCGGCACAAATAAAACCGAGCGTTAGAAGAGAAAGTATGGATAACTTTTTTATTCTTTTCATTTGAAAAATATCCCTCGACTACAGCAACCCCTCACCCTTCCCTCTCCCGCAAGGGGCGAGGGAAACGACAACGACATTTGACATTTCCTGCCGGGCGGTTTTAAAGCCGCCCGGCAAAAACGCTGTTATTCGTAAATTATGTCGTCAAGATAGATTACAAATCCGTTAGGATTGTCGTCTTTTGACGCTGCCCAGCAGAAACCGCCGATGATGTGCGAAAGATCTTTGCCTTTCAGATCGATCGTGTATTTCTGCCATTCTTTTTTCAGCTCGACAGGCCCGATGGACATAGAGTCCGAATCCGGAAATTCTCCGGTAATTCCGCCGACTTTAAACTCGGCAATCTTCTCTCCGCCTGCTGCTCCGCGCGCCCAGAACGTAAGTTTCGAAGCGCCCGTTAAATCAAAGCCGCCTTTCTTTTCACCCCAGTTATTCGCCGGCTGCTGCCAGTAAATTCCCGCCCAGCCTGCGCCCTGCGCCATTTTCGCGCTGTAGGTGATCTTTACGCATGTGTTTCCGCTTCTGGGTGATTCCGTGCTTGCGAGATTGATCTTAAGATCTCCGTAATCTCCCATCCACCCTGAAGGTGCAAAATGGTTCTCCTTAGAATTGTTTTCGACATAGACCGCAAACGGCTTAAAAGCCGGCTTCTGCTGTGCAAAAACAATCGAAGAAGCTGCTGCCAAAAAAACTACTGCCGCTAAAAGACTGACTACTTTCTTCATTGTTTCCCCCTTTTTATTTTTCCTGCTGCTTGATGCTGATGCCTTCGGTTGCCGGAACATTGCTCCGGTCTGCCTCGCCGGTATCATCATCTTTTAGTATTATGATTTCCACTCTTCTGTTCTGCTCTCTTCCAGCCACGGTATCGTTCGTGGCTATGGGTTTAAGTTTTCCGTAACCTATGTATTTTATTCTGCTCTCGTCGACTCCTTCCTTTATCAGGAAGTTTCTGACGGATTTTGCGCGGTTTTCGGAAAGCGTCTGGTTGTACATCAATTTGCCTCTCGAGTCCGTATGCCCTTCAACCAAGATATTATTGTTGGGATACATTTTAAGAAGCGATACGACTTCTTTGAGCGTCTTTACGGCTCCGGATTTTAAATTATACTTAGCGGTGTCAAAGAGAACTTTTGCGCCGAACGATATGAGAAGACCTCTTTCCGTTTCCTGTATTTTCGCGGCTTGAATTACCGGCGTGGTCATAACCCTTATAAGCCTTTGATCGGTAACAGCGCGGTTTCCGTAATTGTCAACCGCTTCCAATGTGGCATAATATAAGCCGTCGGGACACGTAGTGTCGTCAGAATCGCGCTTTGCGTCCCATACAAGATCAAGCGGAGGCTCTTTTTCTCCCGTATATGTCTTAACTACCGTTCCTGTGGAATCTTTAATCAAAACGGTCCAGGTATCTATACCGGATGGGTCAAAAGCCCACGGCTCAAGCGTAGCTTTCTCGTTTTTATCGGGATGTATGGTATCCGGATGCGTTTTAAGAGCAATCTGCGGAGGTATCATATCGTGCTCTACGGCAAAAGGCAGAACGGATTCTTTTGAGCCGAAATCAAGCAACGCTTCAAAGAACACTTTAAAATAAACTCTCAATTCGTCAAAAGTGCCGAGTTCGTTAGACGACGCAAGCGGCTGGTCTGCTATTATATTCAAAACCCCGGGATCGGTCTTTCTGCCGGCCACATATTCAAGCCCGACATTAAACCATTCGCCCAAATCTCTGCTGATATGCGTGAGATAAAGTTCGTCATAAGTTTCTCCGAATTGTCTGTGCCAGTCTTCCGGACCCCAATAATTTCTCATGTAGGCGGCCTTAAAAAGATACGGCTTTTTCGAAACCGTAAGACTTGTCTTAAAATAGCCTATCATCGGAGACAGATACGCATCCGAAGGGTTAGGATTCGGATCATACGCATAACTCAGAGTCGCAAGATCTTCGCCGACTTCAAAATCATACAAAATTTTAAGGTCGTCTTTTATTATCTGCGCAAGGAAGTACAGCGAACCTATATATCTGTCCGGAGCAATCGTTCCGTTGACATAGACGTTTTCCCATACCGTAGAACCATCATAGTCCCAGTAGGACTGTCTGTCAAGAGTTCCGAAATATCTGGCTAAATTTGCTTTTACCGCAAATGAAAAAGGAGCGTCTTCTTCGGGATTGAGATTGTACGGCGTGGGATTATTAGGTTCATACGCGTAAAACCATGTGGAAGGAGTCGGGTCATATGTGAATACAAGAGAAAAATTGCTTGTTTCCCTGTTGTCAAATCCCGAGACCGGGTTTCTCCACCATACCCAAAACGGACTTTCGGGCCCGCGAGGATCAATAGAAATCGGACCGCCGCCTTGTCCGTAGACCAAAGGCATGGCTTCAAGAAGAGGTTTCTGGTAAAAATAACCTAAATAGGCGTTCATTGTATTGGTCAGCTTTTTTTCTACGGATACGTTGGCTTTTTGCCTGTTGCCTGCGACAAGGCCGCGGTACTCGTACCCGAATTTTATCGTGTCTAATCCGAGTTTTTTCGGCAAAGTAAACTGCGCCGAACCGCCTAAAGCGTCCTCTTGGGCGGTAGTGGCGTCCTTCACATTATAAGAAGAACCGTCAAGACCTGTTCCGGGAGCAGTATGCTCGACAAACTGATAATCCCAATCAAGCCTGAATGGCCTGTACAAAACGCCGACCTGCAGATTGTTATCTCCCAGTATATTAAAATCCGTATTGAGCTGGAAATTGCGCATTCTTTCATCGGGGTGTCCGTAAGGTATTATGTGGTCCGAATAGAAGAAGTTTATATTGCTGCCGAATATATTTTTGTATTTTATGTATATGCCCTGCTTATAATCCTGTATTGCCTCTTCGCCGTAAATTATGTCAAGATCTCCGAAGACTCCCTTTGTTTTTAACTGCCAGTAGTCTGGAGTATAATGTCCTGAATAGCGAAGGTAATCGTCCGGCGCGTCTTGGGAAGGAAGCATCTCAAACATATCGCCGTCATATATCCAGCCGTTGTGCGGATAATTCTTGTAGTATATCAGGCTTCCCCAATCATTCGACACTCCTATTTTTGCATTGGTCCAGTCCATGCGCGGGAATGTGGTGCCGTTATAATCCAGTCTGTGCTCATTGTTGACCGGAACCCAGTATCTGTCGGCATAATTGCCTATAAACTGAAAACCAACCTGGGCAAAAAACCAGTCAACCGGCCTGATGCCTAAGTTTAAAAGAAATGTCTGTCCGTAAGTATCTTCCCAGTTGTTGTACGGATTCTGCGAAGGAACGTAATTGAAGAGTTTATTCAGTCCGTCCGGGCCGGGCCTCACTATCCAATCGTCGCCGACTTTGTGGAAAATATAATCGAAAGTAAGTTCGCCCTTGATATCTACGGTTCCGGTATCCTGGGTGTCGGGGCTTAATCTGTTAAAACTTTCATAGGGCGGAAAAACATCGGCATATGCGATTGATGCGCATGCCATACTGAAGAAGAGAAGAGCTGGGAGAGTCCCTGCGATAAGAGATTTGAATCTCATTAATCATCCCGTGAAATTAAATTAGTTAAAATTTTACATTAAAAAATTATGTGTGTCAAGAAACATAAACTACTCTTTTTTGGTTATATCGCCGGTCCAAAGTTTTTCCTGGTACGTAAAATAAACTTCCCTCAGCTGCCTCTTAAAAGGGCTCTGTTTTCCGTCGCCCTGGGAACATATTCCGAACCATTCGTCATGAAAGTAACCGTCGTTTTTCGGGCCTTTCCATGCGCCGAGATCCGTGTCATGGACTTTCGCAGAACCTATCAGCCACCACTTGTCAAGCCAGCAGTATACAACTCCTCCGAGAGAATTTCCGCTGCCGTTGCTCCAATAGCTGTTGTTTTCGATGTCGCGCCACGCGCTTTCGTGATATTTAGACTGAAAACGCTCGTCTTCGGATTTTTTCACGGAATTATATGCGTCGCAGCCGTATTCGGTTATCAGCACGGGCTTGCCGGTTTCCGCTTTAACCTTATTCCACAAGACTCCGAAACCGTAAGGACCGGAGTACTGGTTGAAGCCTAAAATATCCACATCCGGGGCATACCTGCGGTAATACTTGAGAAAGTTTGTAGTCGCATTACAAACAGCGATCGGATGATTGCCGTCCAGCTGTTTTATCATAAGACAGACTTCATTAAGAAAAGTCGCATACGCTTCGGGATTGCTTACGGCATTGGTATTGGTTTTTGTGGAATTTATTTCGTTTCCGGGAGAGTCGTTTTCGTTGCCGAGCATCCACATAAGGAGATACGGTTCGTCCTTATGCTCCAAAACCATCTTCCTTATGCTGTTTCTCATATTTTTTCTCTGCGTCTCATCGATGTAATCCGTGCCGTCATGCCAGTTAGCTCCGCTTCCTTTGGTGTAAGCGCCGAAAAGATCTCCCATGATCACCCTTATTCCGTAACCTTTAAAAAGATCTCTCAACAGCTCCTTATTGACGTGCTCGGAACTATAAATTCTTATCGTATTGCAGCCCATCGCTTTTAAAAGAGCAAAATCTCCGACGGCATTTTCGTTAGGCGAGCGGTAGTCGTCTCTTTCCGCATCGACCCACGAGTCGTACGGAGCGTCTATTTTTCCATTGTCGTCGCTGTCTTCCCACATCCAGTCATTCGCATCCGGATACTTTCCGATAGTGTCCGGCGAATACTCCATGCCTTTTATAAAGTAGTCCCGTCCGTCCACAGTCATCTTCCACTTTCCGTCATCGGACTTGACCAGTTTTACTACAGACGCGTCGGCGTAAGCGTTTACGCATAAAGCCGACAAAAGCAAAACGAAGATGCAGAGATAGTTAAATGCCGTTTTTTTCATTGTTATTTGTTAATTGTAAATTGTTAATTGCCGCTTTTGTATTTTTTCCACAAATCGCGGTACATAAAATATGATTTTCTTAGCTGTCTTTTAAACGGGCTGTCTTTTCCGTCGCCCTGGGAGCACAATCCGAACCACTCCTCATAAGCTCCGCCGTCTAAAAAAGGCCCTGTCCATTGCGACACTTTATCCTGATAAGCGGGATCGAATTCCGGAGGAGGGCCGGCCTTCCACCATTCGTCAACCCATTCGAATATTACTCCGCCTAAAGCGTTGCCTACGCCGTTCTGTACCCCTGCCAGATTATCTTCAAGGTCATTCCATGCGCCGTAATGATAATCGGCCTGTCCCTGCTCGGCTCTGGCCTCGCTCCAGCCCTGGGCATACGCCGGGCAGCCGAACTCCGTTACCACAACCGGCTTTCCGTACACATTCATTACATCTTTCCAGAGAGGACCGAACCCCGCCTTCCCTCTATAAGCGTTAGCTCCGTAAATATCCAAATCCGGCGCGTATTTTGCGCATACGTCCATCAAATAGGTGTCTCCGTTGCATATCGCCACGGGCCTCTGCTGCGGATCTATCGATTTAATAAGCTTGACGCATTCGTTCACAAAAGAGTAATAAGCTTCGGGCTGCTTCTGCGCCTGATTGCTGGTTCCGGCAAAAACGCCTTTTGTGCCGACTGTTCCGTAATTATTCTCATTGCCGAGAACCCACATCAAAACGTAGGGTTCGTCTTTAAACTCTTCAACCATCCTGCGCACGCTTGCAAACATCCTCTCCCGCTGCTCGGGATTAGTATAATCGGTTCCCGTATACCACTCGGCCTGGGAATCCACGGCATACATGCCTAAAAGGTTTCCCACCATATACATAAACCCGTAATTCTCATATCCGTCTTTAAGAAGGGCTTTGTTGAAATCCGGATAGTGATACAGCCTTATGGTGTTTATGCCCATCTCTTTCATCAGCGCAAAATCGCCGACTACATTCTTGGGAGATTGAAGCTTTTCGCTTCTGTCGACGTCGACCCACGCTTCATACGGGCCGTCGACGATGCCGTTCTTATTTATATCCGCATCGGACCAGTCTCTGTTTATGTTTACCGAGCCGTTATCCGGCGTAAGTCCGACCTTGGTCGGAGAATAGCACACCGCGCGAACTACAAAAGGCTTGTCGTTTACGGTCAATTGGTAATTATTATTGTTATATTGAATGAGCTTGACGTTGCCCGTGCCGACTACTTTTTTGATCCCGACTTTGTTGAGATCTATGTATTTTCTCTCAAAATCTTTTTTTGTAGCCGGTACGAGTTTTCCCGGATTGACGTGAAATACGTCGTTGTTTTTATCGTTGTCGTATCTGTTGTCAATCGTGATATCGGCGCCTACAAGCTTTACTCCGAGATCAGGATGCATTTTTGTCAGATATTTTATTTTGTCTATGCAGCTCGGACCGACATACCACGGCGTTTTCCACTGGGTCATGCCTACGGTCTTAGGGAAAAACACCAGGCAGGCGTAATAGGCTTTTACGGCGTGTTTATAGTCTCCTGCTTTATCCAAAATATACGCGATATAGTAAAGCTTTATTCCCGGATCTTCGTCTTTTGTAATAGCCCACTTATAAAAGTTCACCTGAGTGTCGTCAGTGTCTACAAACTTCCACTTGTCGCCTGCAAGTTTTTTTGCTTCGACGAATTTTACGTAATCCGGCGACTTATATACGCTTTGGGTGTTGGGATAAATCCCTTCGCCCGAAGCTTTTTTTAGTCCGTCGTAGTCTGTGACGACATATTTATACTGCGGCGTCCCGAGGTTTTCAAAAGTTCCGTACTTTGTATAGTCTATCCATTCGTCCGTTCCGGAGTCATAAATAGGAAAAGGTTTCGGAGCCGCGTATATCATCGTGTCATTGTGTTTCCTGGCGGCGTCCAGAGTTGCTTTCAAAGCTTTGAGATCCGTTCTCACCGGTTTAAAATCGCCGGCAGACGCAATGCCGAAAACGAAGCATGTCAGCAGCACAGCCTGAAAAATTGATTTAAGTTTTTTCATTATAGCAACTCCTTAAACAGAGTTTTTTTGTCTTTAGTTGATTTTACAAAGGCTTGCGAATTTGGTGGGCAGTGCAGGACTTGAACCTGCGACCTCTTCCTTGTAAGGGAAATGCTCTTCCAGCTGAGCTAACTGCCCGAAAATGCAGTTCGAGTAAAGTACCAAATTTAGCCTTTTGTGTCAACACTAACGGCAAAGTGAAAAGTTAAAAGTGCAAAGTGGAAATTATGGTGTTTCGGCTTTACCGAAACCTGTTATACGTTTTCTCAAAGAGAAAACTCATTCATTTCACTTTTCACTTTGAACTTTGTCTTTAATTAGACTGCAATCAAAGAAAATTGTTTCAGTTTCTATATTTTGTCGTTGCCGTTGATTCGTAATTAGTAATTTGTAATTCGTAATTGTCACTCTCTGTATTTCTGCCACAGATCGCGATACATAAAATACGATTTTCTGAGCTGCCTTTTGAAAGGGCTCTGCGTGCCGTTGCCCAGAGCGCATATTCCGAACCACTCCTCATAAGCTCCGCCATCCAAAAAAGGTCCGTTCCACTGTGATGTCGTATCGTGCTCGTCAGGTGACGTGGTATAACCGGCTTTCCACCACTCATCGGTCCATTCAAAAGTCATTGCGCCCAAGGCATTGCCCGCCCCGCCTTCAACGCCTCCGAGATTGTACTCCACATCTTTCCAGCAGTTTTTGAGATACTCGGCTTGTCCGGCTTCCGCTCTTGCGGCGCTCCATCCTTTTGCGTAAGCGGGACAGCCGTATTCGGTTATCAAAACAGGCCTGTCGTATTCTCTCAAAACGTCAGCCCACAACTGACCGAAACCGAAATCGCCTCTGTATGCGTTTACCCCGTATACGTCTATATCCGGCGCATTTTTAGCGCAGTAATCAAGCAGGTATAGATCGCCGTTACATATCGCGACCGGCCTTTGCTGGGGGTCGAGGGATTTTATGAGTTTGGCGCATTCGTTCACAAAAGAATAATACGCGTCCGGCTGCTTCTGCGCAAGACATGCGGAACCGACGGATTCCCCCTGCACGCCTATAGAACCGTAATTGTTCTCGTTTCCTAGCACCCATATCAGCACGTACGGCTCGTCTTTGTACTCTTCCACCATTCTGCGCACGCTGTCAAGCATACTCTGCCTCTGCTCTTTATCGGTATAATCCGTTCCAGTGTACCAGTCGGCTCCGGAATCAACGGCATACATGCCTATGAGATTGCCGACAGTGTACATCAAGCCGAAGTTCTTATAGCCTTCCATCAAAAGTTTTTTGTTAAGGCCGTCATAGTGAATAAGCCTGAGAGTATTTACGCCCATCTCTTTCATCAACGCGAAATCTCCGACTACGTATTCGCCTTCGTCTTTCTTGTCGTTTCTGTTGGCGTCAACGTAAGCGTCATACGGGCCGTCTATCATGCCGTTTTTATTGTAGTCGTCAAACATCCAGTCGCGCGCATTGTTTAGTGTGCCGAAATCCGGCGAAAGTCCTATCTTGCTGGGCGAGTAGTTCATTCCTCTTACTACATAAGGCTTGCCGTCAACAGTCAGCTGAAAATTATCGTTGTTATAGCGGATGAGTTTCACTCTTCCTTTTCCGGTGACTTGTTTTATTCCGGATTTGGCCAAATCAACATATTTTATCGCGAAATCTTCCGGCGAAGCTTTTACGAGCTTTCCCGGGCTTATGTTAAAGACGTCATTTTTCTCATCATTGTCAAACGCATTTTTGATTATTGTCGAAGCCCCCTCGATTTTTACGCCTATTTCCTCCGGATACGTTCTGGTAAGATATCTTATTTTCGCCAGACACACCGGCGCAATATACCACGGGGTTTTCCACTGAGTATAGCTTACGGCATCAGGGAAAAATACAAGACATGCGTAATAGGCTTTTACCGCATGCTTGTAATTGCCGGACTTTTCAAGCGCCAAAGCCGTGTAATAAAGGCTCTCTCCCGAAATGTCTTTTTCCGAAGCCCATCTGTAAAAATTCGCCTGATAGTTGTCGGAGTTTACGAAGTTCCACTTGCTGCCTTTCAGTTTAAGCTTTTTATAATCAGGGGAATTTTGCACGCTCTGATTGTTCGGATATATTCCTTCTCCTGACGCGGCTTTTAATCCTTCCAAATCTTTGACGACATGTTTATATTCGGGCGTTCCCGGATTTTGAAATTCCCCGTATTTCGAATAATCAACCCACTCCTCTGTTCCCGTATCGTAAATTTTAAAAGGTTCGGGCTTTTCATACGACATATACTGGTCGTTATACTGCTTGGCAAGACTGAGAACCGACAACAAATATTTGTCGGCTTTATACGTATCCGTATATGCCGCAGCGCAGAAAGCAAGAAGAACAGCTGTCGCTGTAATAAATTTAATAGTTTTCATCTTCTCTCCTTTTGCGAAAATTTATAAGAAAACTTTTATCGACTTTGCTAAAACTTTCCTTATTTTTTCAGCGTCTCTTCCGGCGATAAAACTTCCTTCCACAATCTGTTTTGTTCCGTCTTTCCAGGTTATCTCCATCCTTTTGACCGCCGCGCCTTTCGAGTAAGTATTTTTTCTTGAAGGATTTATGTAAGTCACTCCGGTTTTTGAAAATAATCTGAAAGAAAACTTGCCGTCCTTGTCGAAAAACGCGGAGCTGAGCGCCGGCTTCAGTTCAAAGCGCAGAACTTCGTTCTCATAAGTGAAAGGTCTGTCGCCCGTCGTCATTCTGAACCACATGTCTATAAACTCTACCGTGGAACCGCTTAAACGCGCCACAAATCCCCTGCCGTGATTTGACGGATCCGAAAAAGCGCTCGAGCATATAAACGAAGAATTCTCCAAAATGCTTCTCTTGTAAACTTTTGGATCCGTAAAACAGACCAAGCCCGTTTTTATCTCCTTAAAGAACTCGTCGTAAAGCCCGGCTTTTAACATCTCAAGCATATACTTGTACGCCATATGCAGGAATACCGATTCGTTTTCCAGCCAGCCCGGATTAAAAATTCTTGACCTTCCTATCTCAAGGCTCTCGGCTTTTAGACTTTCGTTTATCTTAAACATCTTCAACTTTTTATCGTAGATGTCGCTGTCTCTCATGGCGCGCAGATGCTTTAAAAGCTTTGCCTTATCGGTTTCAGACTTCATATAATGCACTTCACCCTCTAAAAACAAAGGGAGCGGATGGCGTCTGAAAGAAGTCACTCTTACGCACGGCAAACCTTTAATATTTTTTGAAGCAAGCGGCTTATACGCCGCGGCTTCATAATTGAAATAAGTATAGTAAAGACCGCTTTTCGGCTCAATGGCTTTCTTTAAGCCGTCGTTGATTTTTCTCAAAGCCAGGTTTAAAAATTCCGTAATATATTGCGAGTCAAAGACTCGCTCGTCGCCTTTGATTCCCATCATAACTTTGGCTCTGTACTCTTCTTTGAGCGCCGTTCCTTTGTCCCAGAAATTAAAAGCGGAAAGATCGCTTTTTAAAAGCTTGTAAAGACCGGCAAGCAGTTCCGCAACTTCGGATGGCACGGAGACTTTCTCCGACGGATTCTTTTTCAAAACCGCTCTAAAGTATTCAATCAGTCTTTTAAGTTCGAAAGTTTCGCTTGTGGATGAGCCGAATATGCCGGGAAGACCGTTAAGAGAGTCGCACCAAGCGGGCTTATCCGTCTCCATCTCTATTCCTATGCCGTCGGGGTCAAGTGTAGCCAGTTTCACAGAAATAATTGTCAGAAATTTTGAGGCTAAGCTGTTTTTATAAACTTCCCCTCTGCCGTTTTTAATCCTCAAAGCGTTCGGATTTACTTTTCTGGATTTAATCAAATCTGTCTTCGCGTCATTTTTTACGACTGCTCCGTATCTTCTGACCTTCCCGTTGGACAGCACGTGCTTATTGTCCCTCGGCACGACAAAATGATTGCAGTCATAATAAGTAAAAGTTTTGTCTTTAAAAAGTATGAAATTTTCTTTTTCCGGATATACGGCCAAATAACCGTCCAAAAGATCCTGGTTGTAAGTCCAATGATCGATCCAGTATCCTTCGCCGTGCTCGGCGTCATTAACTTCAAGCGCGGAAGTTACGCATTTTGCCACAAAATCTTCCAGCTTGCATTTTATGTTGATTTTCTCTTTTGCCGTAAACATCGCAAGCTGTCCGGGCTCAAAACCTTTGCAAAAAAACTTTTCAAGCTTCTTTTTGTCGGATTTGCCGGGAACCAGAGCATCAATCGCTTTATAGTAAGCTTTTCCGGTATCTATGACAAAATAGGCGCCTTTGACTACAAGCGGATTATTGCCGTCAATTTGTATGAGATTGTAGAAGTACTTCAAAGCGCCGGAGCCAATCTCAGGATTAAAGAAAATATCTTTCCTTCTGTTTTGGTTTATATCCCTGAAATTGCCGTTACCCTGGGAATAAAAATTCGGCGAAAGCTGGAAATCATTGTAATCCCTTTCCAAATCCCCGTGTTTTCTCGAGT
>Ga0123357_10008772_pt1 | contig 12679 bp, 14 predicted proteins | sample TergutEmb28metaG_FD_89873 | JGI IMG/M metagenome (GOLD analysis project Ga0123357, IMG submission 89873) | Embiratermes neotenicus P4 segment gut microbial communities from Petit-Saut dam, French Guiana - Emb289 P4 | ecosystem: Host-associated > Arthropoda: Insects > Digestive system > Gut ... | reverse complement strand
GGTCGACGATCTGTTGGTCTTTCACGTCATTTTCGGCAAGACCGTGCCCGACGTGTCGCTCAACGCGGTGGCCAATCTGGGCTATGCCGGCTGCTATTTCCGCAAGCCGGTCTATCCGGGCGATACCCTCACGGCGCTCTCGGAGGTGATCGGGCTTAAGGAAAACTCGAGCCGGAAAACCGGCATCGTCTATGTGCGCACCACCGGCTACAAGCAGGACGGCACCGTGGTCTGCGTGTTCCGTCGCAAGGTGATGATCCCGACCCGGCAGTACGCCGAGGAGCGGGGGGGCGAGGAGCCGGGCCGGCCGGTGCCGAAGACCGACGCCTGAGCGGCGCTGGCGTCCAGCGGCGAGACCGCTGCGGCGCGATCGTCGGGCGCTGCGGGCGGCCTGCGCGCGACCGCTTGACCACCGCCTGACCGGTTGCTTGAGCGGTGCGACCGCCGGGGCGCGGGCGGGTCAGCGGGGCAGCAGCCGCCATTCCCGCAACGTCTCCTCCAGCCCCGGGGACAGCGGTAGCGCCCCGAGTTCGGCGCGGCTCACCCAGCGCGCGTCGGTGGCGTCATCCCCGGCGCGAAGGGTTCCACCGACCACGGCGCAGACGAAATCGACAATCTCATAGCCGACGCCACCCGGGCCGTCCCGCTGGACCCGCCCCGCGCGGCGCAGCACCCGGACCTGAAGGCCGGTCTCTTCGGCGAGTTCGCGCACACACGTCTCGGCAGCGGACTCACCGGGGGCGCAGCGCCCGCCCGGCACCGACCAGGTTCCGGCCGAGGGCTCGTGCCCGCGACGGATCAGCAGCAGCCGGCCCTGTTCGTCGAAGACGATCCCGCCGGCGCACGGCTGGACAGCTGCCGGGTCGACCGTTGGGCCGGATCGGAGAAGGCCCAACGGGTTCTCCGATCCGGTTGGGGGGTTCTCGGGCTCGGTTGGGGCGATGTCCGGCCGGCTCCACGCGGCCACGGCTGGGGCGGGCGTGGCGGCGGGGAACCTGGGCGCGGATGGTTGCACCGAACCAGTGTCGTCGCCGCCGCCAGCGCGCGATCGTAGGGTTGGGCCACCAACCGAACCGCAGACCCACCGAACGGGGCAGGCAGACCCACCGAACTGGGCAGGAGGAATCCAGTGCGCATCGACCTGCACGCTCACTCCACCGCGTCCGACGGCACCGACACCCCGGCCGAGCTGGTCGCAAGGGCACGGGCCAACGGTCTTGACGTGGTCGCGGTCACCGACCATGACAGCACCGCCGGATGGGGCGAGGCGATCGACGCCCGGCCGCGCGGGCTGACGCTGGTGCCCGGCGCGGAGTTCTCCTGCGTCCACATCGATGACTCCGGTCGGCGGACGGCGCTGCATCTGCTCGGCTACCTGTTCGACCCCGACCACCCGGCGCTGCGCGCGGAGCGGGCTCGGCTGCGGGGCAGCCGGCGCGCGCGGGGCGCGGCCATCGTGGCGAACCTGGTGGCCGACGGCGTGCCGATCAGCTGGGACCGGGTGCGCGAGCTGGCCGGCAGCGGGGTTGTCGGCCGGCCGCACATCGCGCGCGCGCTGGTCGAGGCCGGGGTGGTGGCGACGGTCGGCGAGGCGTTCGAAGAACTGTTGTCCTCGACCTCGAAGCACTACGTGCGCAAAGACGACACCGAGGTGTTCCGCGCGTTGGCGCTGGTCCGCGCGGCGGGTGGGGTTGCCGTGTTCGCCCATCCGTACGCGGTGACGCGCGGGCCGATCGTGGGGCCGGAGGCGATCGCCGCGCTGGCGGCGGCGGGCCTGGCCGGTGTGGAGGCCAACCATCCCGACCATGACCCAGCGCAGCGGGCGGCGCTGGCCGGCCTGGCCGGGGAGCTAGGGCTGATCGTGACGGGCGCCTCCGACTACCACGGCGCCAACAAGCTGACCCCACTGGGCGCGTGTGTCACCGATCCGGACCAGTTCGCCGCGCTCGTCGATCGCGCCACGGCGCGTCAACCGGTGTCCGGGTGAGTGGCGCTCGGCGCCGGGGCCGCCGGCGCGGGGGGATCGGCGGCGCTCGGTCGGGCGCAACGGTTGGATTGGTTACGGTTGGAAGGTGAGCGCTTTGGTCTGGCTGATCGTGATCGGCGCGGTCGTGGTGGTCGGCGGCGGCGGCGCGCTGGTCTCTGGCAAGCGTTCGGCCCGGCGGCGGTTGGAACTGGCCCAAGCCAAGGTGATGCCGTACTACGACCGGTTGGCCAACGAGCTGAATACCCTCGACCCGAAAGACAACAGCGTCGCCCGCCAGGCGCTGGCCGACGCCTCGGAACGGTTCACCTCGGCCGGCTCGACGCTGGCCATCGCCGACACCGTGGAGAAGTACGGGATCATGCGCCAGACCGTGCTGGAGGGCCTGTACGCGGCGCGGTCGGCGCGGGTCGCGCTCGGCATCGATCCCGGACCGGCGCTGCCGGCCGCAGACGAGATTCGCGGCGAACAGTTGACCGCGCCGCGACAAATCATGGTCCGGGGCCAGCAGTTCGACGGGTTCCCGTCCTACCGCCCGGGCGCCGCGCACTACTACGGCGGCGGCCTGGGCATTCCCGGCGGGTGGTACGCAACGCCGTTTTGGCAACTCGGCGGGACCCTCGCGGTCGCTCCTGGCGGGGTTCCCGGCGCTCCTGGCGGCGCGTCCGGCGGGGCTCTCGGCGGCGCCCCCAGCGGGGCTCTCGGCGGAGCGCCCGGCGGAGCGTTGGAAAGCGCGCCGGTGGACCCAGCCGTGGTTGACGGGCTCGGCGGCGCGCTGACGGGCGCGGTTGGGGGCGGGCTTGCGTTAGGAGGCGGGGTTGGGGGGCGCGGTCGCGCCGGCAATCCCGCCTGGTTCCTGGCCGATGCCGCCGAGACGCCGGCGGCCGGCAGTCCCGTCGGCGCGATCTTGGCAGCCCAAGGCGACGGCGCCGGGGCTGGTGGGCTGGACGGCGCATGCGATGGGCCGCAGGGGGCCGGGGCCGCTGGGCCGCATGACGCATCTGGTGGGCTGGACGGCGCATGCGATGGGCCGGACGGAGCATGCGATGGGCCGCGCGGTGCCGGGGGCGATGGGCCGGACGGCGCATCCGGTGGCGATGGCCCCGGCGGCGAGGACGCCCGCGCCGATGGGTGAGCCCGTTCAGCGGGTGCCGTGATGACCGCCCGCCCCGATGCAGGCCCTGCCGGCGAGCACGAGCAGCTCGCCCTGGCCGCCATGCCCAAGCGTCTGTTCGCGTGCACCCCGTCCCGGCTGGCCGCGTACGACTGCCCGCGCCGATACCGGATGACCTACCTGGACCGGCCGACACCGCAGCGCGGCGGACCGTGGGCGCACACCACCCTCGGCGCGGTGACGCATGTGGCGCTGCACCGGTGGTGGCAGCTGCCCCGGGCCGAGCGCACCCCGCCGAACGGCGCGCTGGCAGTGGCGCGGAACTGGCGCTCGGATGGGTTTCGCGACGAAGACCAGTCAGCGGTGTGGCGGGCGCGCGCCGAGGAATGGGTGACCCGGTACCTGACGGGCGTCGATCCGGCGGCGGAGCCGGTCGGGGTGGAGCGGGTCGTCGCCACCCGGACCCGTCGGCTGGCCCTGTCCGGCCGGGTGGACCGCATCGACGAGCGCGGCGGCGAGCTGGTGATCGTGGACTACAAGACCGGCCGCCACCCGCCCGGCGACGACGACGCGCGCACCTCGCCCGCGCTGGCCTGCTACGCGCTCGCCACCCAGCGGACCTTGCGTCGCGCGTGCCGCCGGGTCGAGCTGCACCATCTGCCGAGTGGGACCGTCGCCGCGCACGAGCACACCGATGAGTCGTTGGCCCGGCAGATCGGGCGGGCCGAGGCGACGGCGGACGACATCGTGGCCGCCAGCGACGCGCTGGACGCCGGCGCCGACCGGGACGAGGCGTTCCCGGCCAGGCCATCGTCGCTTTGCGCCTGGTGTGACTTCCGCCGGCACTGCGCGCCCGGTCAGGCCGCCGCGCCCGCCGTCGAAACCTGGGCGGGCCTGCCCGACCGCTGAGCCGCCCGACCACTGCGCCGCCCGCCCGGTGCCGGACGCCCGGTGCCGGACGCCGAAGGCCGCCCGCCAGACGTAGGGCGGCCGCCCGCCGGACGCCGCGCGTCAAGCGCGATCAGCGATCACGCCGGCGTCGCGCGCCAGAACTCGACCAGCGCGCGGGCCGTCGGCGCGGGGTTCTCCCGGGCCGGGGAGTGCGCCGCGTCCGGCACCACCACGAACCGCCCGCTGAGCCGGCGGGCCATGTCCTCCTGAGCCGGCAACGGCCACGCGTCATCGTTCGCGCCGCACAGCACCAGCGCGCGCAGCCCGGTGCGCGCCAGCTCGTCGGTGCGGTCCGGCTCGGTGGTCAGCGCCTGCCCCATCCCGAACAGCCCGGCCGGGTCGCTGGCCAGGAACCGGATGCGCAGGTACGCCGCGCGCTCGGGCGGCGGTGGCGCGTAGTCGGGGTCGCGCTCGTCATAGGCCTGCATCGCGGCGTAGATGACGGCCATCCCCTGCCCGGCCACCGGGCGCAGCTGGTCCATCCGCGCGCGGCGCCCGCCGTCCAGCGCGCCCGGACCGGAGCCCATCAGCACCAGCGAGGCGAACGCCGACGGGTCCGCCAGCGCCGCGCCGCGGGCCACCAGGCCGCCGAACGAATGGCCGAGCAGATGCACTGGCGCGCCACCCGCTGGCCCGCCATCTGCCTGCCCGCCGCCTGCCGGTCCGCCATCTGCCGGCGCACCCAGCAGCGCCGCCACCGCCAACACATCGGCGGCCAGCGCGGCGACGGTGTAGGCGTCCGGGTCACCCCAGCCCGGCGACTCGTACTGGCCGCGCTGGTCGATCGCGGTGGCGCGGAACCCGGCCTCGGCCAACGCCGGCAGAATCGGCGCGAAGTCCTCCTTGGCGCCGGTGTAGCCGGGCACCAGCAGCACCGGCGCGCCGTCCGGCGGGCCGGCGGTCAGCGCCGCCAGCTCGCCGCCGGGCACGGGAAACCGCGTCTTGCCCAGGGCGCTCGTCTGGTTCAGGGCGCCCGTCTGGTTCAGGGCGCTCGTCTGGTTCAGGGCGCTCGGGGTCTGGTCCGAGCAACCCAGCGTCTGGTCCGGGAGAGTCACAGGTACACCTCGGTTCGGCCGTCGACGGAGGTCAGGAAACCGGTGCCGAGCCGGTACACCAGGGCGTTCGACTCGGCGGGCACAGGATAGGACGCGGCCGGCCGGCCGTTGCTCGCGCCGAGCTGGTCGATCGCGGTCCCGGTGGGCACCAGCAGCGCGGCGGAGTTGACATCCGGGGTCGCGAAGCCCTCGGCGGTGCTGATCACGGTGGGTGGGGCGGCGGCTGGAGCGCTCCACAACACCGTGCTTCCAGTGCCGCCAAGCAGGTAGACGCGGTCGCCGATCCAGACCGCCTCCGCGCCTTGCAACGCGGCCCGCGCGATCCCACCCGGCGACAAAGCGGCCGCGGCCGACGGCGCGGGCGACAACGGAGTGTTGCCGAGCGCGGCGCCGTCGCCGAGGTCGTAGGCGACCAGTTGCTGGGCCGCGCTGTCGTAACCCAGCGCGACATCGTCCGCGGCGACCGGGGTGACGCCATTGGCGGCCACCCGCCAAGCGATGCGCTGCTTGCCGTCGTCGGTGGTGGCCTTGTCATCGGTGCCGGAGTAGCGGTCGCGCAGCAGCAGCTGCTCGCCGGCGTCGCAGCGCTCGGCTACGAGCACCCCGCCTTGGCCCGGCGCGAGGCCGGTGAAGGCGCAGCCGGGGTCGGCCGACAGCATCCACCGGTTCAGGCCCCCGCCGGTGTCGATGGCGTAGAGCACCGAGTCGGTCCAGATGAATATGGTGTCCGAGGTGGCCAGCAGCTGCGGGCGGCCGTCGATGGTTCCCGCGTCCTGGTCCAGGGTGCGCGTCCACACCCGCTCGCCGGTGTCCGAGTCCAGCGCCGTCACCTGGTCGCAGTGGCTGTCGTAGAACGCCACCGTCACCCCCCCCGCTTGCGCCACGGCGCACACCGCCACGTTGGAGCGGGTGTAGGTCCACACGGCGTCACCGGTGCGCGCGTCGCGACCGGTGACCGTGTGCGCGGAGTAGGTGACCACCGTGCCGTCCACGAACGGCGCGTTGAGCGCGGCCGTGTCGTCGCTCTGCCAGGCCAGCTGGGGATGCGCCGCTGGGGCCGCGGCTTGTAGCGTGGGCGCCGGGGTGGACGCGGTCCGCAGGGTGGTGTGCGCGGCGTCGCTATTGGCCCACACCACGCCGACCAAAACCCCGACCGCGACCAACAGCGCGGCGAGCGCGGCGGAATACCAGCGCCACGCCCGGCGCATCGCGGCGCGGTGTCGGCGAACGGCGGCCTCGGCCGCGCTTGTGTCGGTGGTCCCGGTGCTGGTCGCCGTCGCCGGGGCGGCACGCTCGGGGGGAGTCTCAGCGGCGGTCTCGGCCGGATTGGCGCTCACAGCACACATCCTGCCCGGGGGTCAGTTGCCGCTGTCGCCCGACGGGCCGGCGGACTGCCCGGCGGCGATCGGTTTCCCGCCGCGGGTGCGGGTGCGGACCCGCTTGGCGCGCGTGCGCGGCGGACGGGTCCGGCTCCGACGCGGCTTGGGCCCGCCCAGATCCTCGACCTGCTCGGCGGCCAGGCCGGCCCGGGTGCGCCCGGCGCGGGGCAGCGTGGAGCCGGCCTCGGGTGGCACATCCAGTTCGAGGAACAAGTGCTCGGAGGTGGAGTAGGTCTCCGGGGGCTCGTGGTGGGGCAACCCGAGGGCGTCGCAGACGCTCCGCCAGCGCGGGATGTCCTCCCAATCCACCAGGGTTATCGCGGTGCCGGAGGCGCCCGCCCGCGCGGTCCGGCCGATGCGGTGGATGTAGGTCTTGTCGTCGTCCGGCGCCTGGAAGTTGATCACATGGGTGACGCCTTCCACGTCCAGCCCGCGCGCGGCGACGTCGGTGGCCACCAGCACGTCGACTTTGCCGGAGCGGAACGCGCGCAGCGCCTGCTCCCGGGCGCCCTGGCCGAGATCGCCGTGCACCGCGGCGGCGGCGAACCCGCGCCGGGTCAGGTCGTCGGCGACGGCGGCGGCCTGCCGCTTGGTCCGGGTGAAGATCATGGTCAGGCCGCGGCTGCGGGCTTGCAGCACCCGGGCCAGCAACTCGGGTTTGTCCAGCGAGTGCGAGCGGTAGGCGAACTGCTCGATGTGCTCGATGGCGGGGGCCGCGTCCAGGCCGTGCTCGGCACGGATCTGCACCGGCTGGCGCAGGAACTTGCGCGCCAGCGCCACGATCGGTCCGGGCATGGTCGCCGAGAACAGCATGGTCTGCCGCTCGTCGGGCAGCAGCGCGAGCAGCTTCTCGATGTCCGGTAGGAAGCCCATGTCGAGCATCTCGTCGGCCTCGTCCAGCACCAGCGCGCGCACCATGCCCAGCACCAGCGCGCCTTGGCGGGCCAGGTCGAGCAGCCGTCCCGGGGTGCCCACCACGACGTCCACGCCGCGGCGCAGCGTTTCCAGCTGCGGCTCGTACGCCCGCCCGCCGTAAATGGCGGTGACCTTGGCCCCGAGGTGCTTGCCGGCAGCGGCGAGGTCGCCGGCCACCTGCACCGTCAGCTCGCGGGTCGGCGTGATCACCAAGGCTTGCGGCGCGGCGCCCCCGCTGGCGGGCAAGGCCAGCCGGTTGAGCAGCGGGACGCCGAAACCGAGCGTCTTGCCGGTTCCGGTGCGCGCCTGCCCGATGACGTCGGTTCCGGCGAGCGCGATCGGCAGCGCCTGCGCTTGGATGGCGAAGGTGCGGGTGATGCCCCGCTCGGACAGCGCGCGGACGATGGCCGGGTCGATGTCGAAATCGGCGAACAGCGGACTGTCCTCGTCCGGGGGCTCGGCGGCGGTGAGCGGGGTCAGCGCCCCGAGCTCGCCGGGCTCGGCGGCGTCTGCCTCGGCCGCGGTGGGGGCGCCGGCGCTTGGCTCGGTGGTGGCGCTTGGCTCGGTGGTGGCGCTCGGTTCGGTGCTGGCGCTCGATTCAGTGGTGGTGAGGTCGGCGGCGCTGGGTCCGGCCCCGTGGTTCTCAGTGGTCATGCACGATTCCTCTACTGCAATTGCTCGTCCTCTACTGCAATTGCTCGCGGTCGTGCGCCGACCGGCTTGGAGAAATCGCCCGGCGGCCCACGTCGTCCCGCGCGAACAGGATGCGCGGTCGGCGAGCCTCGGCCGGGTAGCGGCCAACGCGGTTTTCCCGCCGATGTGGACGACGGAACACAGCAAGTCTACGAGAGCGCCACGAAAACCTCGCGCGCCTGTTGGCCGTGTCTCAGCTGGACGCGCTCAGCCGCCGGGCTGGACGCGCTCAGCCGCCGGGCTGGACGCGCTCAGCCGCCGGCGAAGCCGACCCGGCGCACGTCGGCCTGCGCGATCTCGACGTAGGCGACCAGGTTCGCCGGCACGATCACCCGGCGGCCCTTCTCATCGATGAGGATCAGTTGACCGTCGATGCTTTTCAGCGCCGCGGCCACCGTGGCCTGCACCTCGTCGGGAGTCTGCGAGCTCTCCACCACGATCTCGCGCGGGGTGTGCAGCACACCAATCTTGACCTCCACGACGGCCTCCTCGCGTTCGCTGGGGTTTTCCGGGGTGTTCCGGGCGTTCTCTGGGATGTTCAGTGGTGCTCCGGCGGCGGACCCAAGGGGCGGGCCGGGTTCGGGGACCAGGCTAGCCGTGCGGCGGGGTCAGCAAGCGGGAAGCTGGTGCTCGCCGTGGCGCGGGAAGTTGGACAGGCCGCGCCACAGCAGCGACTCCACCAGCGCCACGGCGGTGGTTTTGGGCACCGGTCGGCCGTTGGCCAGCCACCACCGGGCGACCACCTGCGCGGCGCCGGACAGCGCCACCGCGAGCAATTCGGCGCGCGGGCGGTCCAGGCCGGTGTCGGCCGCGACGGTTCGCGCGACAGTCGCGGTGACCACTCCCTCGGCGCGCGCGATCCGTTCTCGCACCGCCGGGTCGTTGCCGAGGTCGGACTCGAAGAACAGCCGGAACGCGCCCGGCTGGGTGTCAGAGGAGCCGTCGATGAAGTCGAAGTATGCCGACAGCACGGCGTGCGCTCGCTGTCGGTTGTTCTCGGTGCCGGCCAGCGAGCCGGTGATCGCCGCGACCAGCGCGTCGGCCTGGGCGTCGATGAGCGCCAGGTATAGCTCGCGTTTGCCGGGGAAGTGCTGGTAAAGCACGGGTTTGGTGACTCCGGCGCGCTCGGCGATGTCGTCCATCACGGCCGCGTGGTACCCGTTGGCGACAAACACCTCCTGCGCCGCGGCCAGCAATTGTTGGCGCCGTGCCGAGCGCGGCAACCGGCTGCGTTTGCGGGCGTCGCGCGCTTGCGCCACCTGCGACCCTTCGTGAGGTGTGACTCGGCGCCCGCGCGCGAACGCGTCGCCGATCTGGCCAGCGAAGTCTACCGGGCCGCCAAGCGCTGCGGCATTGTCGTCATGTTCGGCGTGTGGCGACCGTCAAACTGGTATGTCGGGTGTGGTTTGTGCCAAGCTGGACACATGCTGCGCCGGTTCGTCGCCCGCTACGGGTGGCGCGCGTACGCGCTCCCGGTGCTCACGGTGGTCACCATCGTCGCGGTGCTCAACGAGACTAGCGCCTCCGGGTCCGGTCCGAAAGGGGCGGCGGGCGCGGCGGGCCGGGCGCCGAGCGCCGCATCGTCCGGATCCGGGACACAGAGCTCCGGGACGGACGGCTCCGGGACCTCGCCCACCCGGGCGCCGGTCACGACGCCGCCGACCGCGGCCAGCAACGCCCAGGTCAAGACCGACGAGGCCGGGCCGGGCGCCATCGACACCGCCGTCACGGGCGCGGCGCTGCCCGCCGGGCCGGACTACACGATGCGCGGCGACGGCACCTTCCGGGTGCTGCCCGGCAGCACCGACGTGTACGGCGACGGTCCGCTGTACACCTACACCATCGAGGTGGAGAACGGCGTCAGCGGCGTGAGCCTGACCGCGTTCGCCAAGAAGGTGGATCTGGTGCTGGCCGACCCGCGCAGCTGGTCCGGGCATGGGGTGTCGTTGCAGCGCGTCGACAGCGGCACTCCGGACTTCCGCATCAGCCTGACCTCCTCGCTCACCGTGCGGGATCTGTGCAGCTACGACATCCCGGTGGAGTCGTCGTGCTGGGACGCCGCCGACGGGCGGGTGGTGTTGAACGTGTCCCGCTGGGTGCGCGGCTCGGCCGCCTATCTGGGCGACTTGAACCAGTACCGCATTTACATGATCAACCATGAGGACGGGCACGCGCTCGGGCACCAGCACTCGCACTCCTGCCTTCCCGACGGTCTCGCGCCGGTGATGATGCAGCAGACGTTCGGGCTGAAGACCGCGTCGGGGCCGACCTGCCAGGCCAACCCGTGGCCGTACCCGCCCGGGGTCGCCGGGACGCCGGGTGAGGAGGGGCCGGACACCCCGCAGAACGACGCCTACACCCTGAACGAGTGAGCCGGGTGCCGTCCCGCGTCCCGCCGGCGGCGGGACGGGTGCCGTTGCTGCCGCTGGTGGCGCCGGCCGCGTCGCTCTCCGCCGCCGAGGAGCGCCGCTACAGCCGTCAGTTGGCGCTCCCGTCGCTGGGCGCGGTCGGGCAGCGACGGCTGAAGAACGCCCAGGTGCTGTGCGTCGGCGCCGGCGGGCTCGGCTCGCCCGTGCTGATGTACCTGGCCGCGGCCGGGGTCGGCGCGCTCGGTGTGGTGGACGACGACCTGGTGGACGAGTCCAACCTGCAGCGCCAAATCATCCATGGGCGAGGCGACGTGGGCCGAGCCAAGGCCGAGTCGGCGCGCGACGCGCTCGCCGAGGTCAACCCATTCGTCGAGGTCCGCGCGCACCGGCGCCGGCTGGACCCGTCCAACGCGGCGGCGCTCATCGAACCGTATGACCTGATCGTGGACGCCTCGGACAACTTCGCCACCCGCTACCTGATCAACGACGCCTGCGTGTTCGCCGGCAAGCCGTGCGTGTGGGGGTCGATCCTCCGTTTCGAGGGGCAGGCCGCCGTGTTCTGGGCGCGGCACGGACCGTGCTACCGGTGCCTGCACCCAGCCCCGCCGCCGCCGGAGCTGGTCCCCACCAGCGGGGAGGCCGGGGTGGCCGGGGTGGCCTGCGCGGCGATCGGCGCGATCCAGGCGGCCGAGGCGATCAAGCTGATCACTGGGATCGGCGCGCCGCTGATCGGTTCGGTGCTGGTCTTCGACGCGTTGGAGATGGAGTGCCGCAAGCTGACGGTGCGCAAGGACCCGCACTGCGCGGTGTGCGGGGAGCGCCCGAGCGTCACCGGACTTATCGACTACGAGCGGTTCTGCGGCGCGCCCGGCTGAGGTGGCGACTGAGCCGTCGGCCGCGCGCGGTTGAGTTGAACAGTAAGTTGAGCACCTTCTTGGACGCCACAGCTTGACTGGCGGGGTTACTCAGGCCATTGAGGTGCTGCCGATCAGTGCGGCGCGGACCCGTCTGTCGGCCGCCGCCGACCGCTTCCGAGAGGACGGCATCGCGGCTGAACCGATCGTTTTCGGCAGCCACCGCAAGCCGGAAGGGGTCGTCATCCCGTTCGCGCTGTTCGAACGGTTGGGTGACGCGATTGAGGACGCGCTGCTCGCCGAGCTGGTCCGGGAACGTCTGGCGCGCGACACGGGGGAGCGGGTCAGTTTTGACCAGGTATGCGACGATCTTGGGCTCGATACCGCCGAGCTCGCCAACTGATGCCGGCGAGAAAGGCCCGATTCCTCACCGCCGCGCGGGACGACGTGGTTGGCTTGCCGACGCTGAATCTGAGGCGTCGCGCGCTGCGAATAGTCGCCGACCTCATGTCCGGGGCCAGCCTCGGCCGGCCCCTGGAGGACCGGCCGATGGGCGACCTGTCGGATTGTTTCAAGGTCTATTTCGACGACCGCGAGGGTCGGCCGCGCTACCGGCTGGTCTATCGCATGGTCGACGACGCCATAGTGGTGGTGACCGTGGTGGCGGTGATCGCGGTGGGTGCGCGCGACAACCTCGCGGTGTACCGGGAGGCGCTGCGGCGGCTCGGCCGGGATTGACGATTGGCGTGGCCCGCCGCCTGGGTGGCGGACGCTCCGCATCGAACGGACCGCCCGGGCGGTTCGTTCGATGCGGTCGTTCATGCGGTCGTTCGGACGACCATTTCGTGGCGGCTGAGATCATGGCGGTCGTGGCCGATCTGGAGCTGGCCCGGGCGATCCTCGCCTGCGTCGAGTCGATCCCGCCCGGTCGGGTGATGACCTACGGCGACGTCGCCGAATTCGTCGGGGCGTCCACGCCGCGCATCGTCGGGCGGGTGCTGCGCGAGGACGGTGGGTCCGTGCCGTGGCACCGGGTGTTGCGCGCCGATGGGACGTTCGCCGCGCACTTGGCCGAGGAGCAGGCGCAACTGTTGCGTGCCGAGGGGGTGTGGGTGGCCGACCGCCGGATCGAGTTGGCGCGCCACCGCTGGGACGGCCGGGTTGGGTGAGCCGGGCGTGTCGCCGCGCTCGGCGATGGGCCGAGAAAAGAAAACTGTCGGCAGCGCGTGCTGAGATGACGTGCATGATGACCGAGCGACGTCTTGCGGAGCGAGTGGTGGGCGGCGAGCGACGTCTTGCGGAGCGAGTGGTGGGCGGCGAGCGACGTCTTGCGGAGCGAGTGGTGGGCGGCGAGCGATGTCTTGC
>Ga0123357_10008771_pt1 | contig 12679 bp, 8 predicted proteins | sample TergutEmb28metaG_FD_89873 | JGI IMG/M metagenome (GOLD analysis project Ga0123357, IMG submission 89873) | Embiratermes neotenicus P4 segment gut microbial communities from Petit-Saut dam, French Guiana - Emb289 P4 | ecosystem: Host-associated > Arthropoda: Insects > Digestive system > Gut ... | reverse complement strand
GGAGAAATAGTTCCTCCACCTTGCCATAATACTGTGGGGGTCTGCAACCAACTCTCCTTTGTCGTCCTTTACTATAACAGTTCTAGGCTGGTATCCCTTCTTGAAGTCATTAATGCCCCTATACAAGTCCCTGACATTGTTGACCTTACTGTTAGTTTCAAGGGCACAATTTACATAAAACTTGAAAAGTAGAATATGACCTCCACCACAAGAACAAAAAAGATACACACACACACACACACATGCAAACATAATGGCTTTTCTTTAAGTTTATAATGCACCCCTCTATACCACAAAAATCAAGTTCTTAGAATTTTCAAAGGCGAGGTGAAGCATGCATATAGCTGGCAAAATAATTAAAAACATTCTTAATTTGCTGGAATATTCCCATATGTAATCTTATCTACCTTCCATTAACTACGAGTATTTATGCCAGATATCTACCAATTAAGCACAATGCACTGAAAATGCATAAGTAGTTCAGGCACAGTTTCACACATTCTTACACACAAAATCTAATGGAAGTGAATGTTCAGCTTCACACTTTGTGCTCCTATCTTCCTCAGTCCTTTATATCAGGGTCATTACAATTTTGAGCTTTTAACATGTAAATTAAACATGCATGTCTCACAAATAACTTCCATTTACAAATATAAAGACATTTTATTCCACCTACATTCAAAAATATGTTCTTCAAAATTCATCCAACATACACTTTTTTTTTTATTTTGCAACTCAGTAATTAAGAAACCCTACATTAACCTTTATCACTGAGCCTTTAAATCCCAATGTAGCTGCTGACAGCAGGAGTAATTTTCTTTTTAAATGCTCATGTCTGCACCTGCCTGGGGCAATATTTTCCCTTGCTGCCATAAAGTCATATGTAATGGGGCATAGCAACCTATTTATCCCATAAAGCAAGCAAACAGAGTTTTCAGAGGACACTTTGTCAGACTCACACAAATAAAACGTTTGCAACACATATTTCAAACTTCGGGGAAAAAAGAGAATTAATTTACCTTGCACAGCTAACAAGAGTTCATCATTGGTCCAGCGAGCATTGATACGATTGTTTGCATCTGGTGGGCGTAAATGATCAATCCCCTCAGCAGTTTTTCTCTTGAAGGAACTCAGACTTTGTTTGTTATTCTGCACCTAAGGAAAAATTATTTCAAAATTACATACACAATTGACATTAACTGTAATAATTATTGAGAATTAAGTCCACCAAGTACCACTCTTTCTTTCAGTTTTACAGTTGAAGCTGCAGAACAATATTTTTATTTGCATATTTTACCCTCATCACAGTCCCATGCTCCTAAGCAGCTCTTTATTTTCTATATTGCATTAGTATGATTTAATCATTGCCACAAATCATGCAGAATGCAGAATGAGGTCACAGAAAGTAGGTCTTCAACACATATCCACCTCCCTCAAGCTTTTATGATTCCCCTCCAGCATTCTCCTCTGGCCATGTCAGCTCTGTTAACCTTTTGGCGCCGGAATTAATTTTTTAAATTTTAGCACATCCTGTATATAAAATGTGAATAAAACAGGAACCAAATATGTTATAATTATGAAATAAACTGCATTTTGAAGGGAAAAAACGGAGGGTATATACCGTGTTTAAAATATTCAGTACCTATATTTGTTGAATAAATATATAAAATGCAACGTTATAGAGGTTAGTAGTGCAGTACGACCACTATAGAGGTCTTTAGGCGTCAAAAGGTTAAACTACTCCATTCAGCACTAATTGTTAATGTCACACTTAACATTCTTGTTTTGATCTCACATATGTATTTCCAACTTAATGGCTATCTCCTGGCTTATTTAACAACACTCAACACACAAGTCCTGTTGTAGTGATAAATGTGAAATAACTGATTGCACTATAATTTCAGACAGATAATTGTAGACTACAGGTCAGCTACCACAAGATGTGCTAACAATGCCACTGACAAACCAATCTTACACCTTATTGAGTAATATCCTAGTAATCCTCCACCTGTGCCATTAAAGATGTCATTTTTAATCACTGCAACATAGTGAAGATTCTTCACCCATTTGAGCATGATATATCACACAGTTAAATTATGACTTAATTTATTTTCATTGTTTAGAACTCATCTGAGACATGCCACTTACTGTGCCTACTGACCATGCTTTACACACTTCCATGTTGTGTTGGGTATTTGATATCATAACTACCCATATAAGTTGGAATAGGACAATTCATAGAACAATACAAGACAAGCAAGTGTGTGAGGGTTCAGAGGAGAGTGACATCCCTACCGAAGTGATCTGTGGAGTGACAATGTAGAAGATACAGGCCTTACAGAAACTCTTTACAACTTAACATGAAGTTTTTCCATTTATGTAGCTAATAACAGAAGCCTTCCCAATCCTGGCTAACCAGGCACACTTTTGTGCCAAGAGTCAGTCCATGACAGATCTTGCCAACTGAGTTTTCCATGTTTTACTCCACACCAGCAGCACACTGATGTAACTTTGGTTGGAACCAAGAATCACATGAAACTAATGCAGTATTTATCCCCTCAAAAAACACTGCATTGTTGGGGAACCAAACACTGGATGCTCTGAAGTTAAGTGTTACATTACTGTTTAGTGTTTTTCAAGTACTGTGGACCAAGAGTTGTGGAGGTAAGACATAAACTTGCAAGTAGCAAACAAAGGTATAAAACATAGTTGTCCCTTTGAACTGTCATAAACTTTATAGGCAGCAGAGGTACAGCTCCGTACAACTGCCACCTTGGCAGTCTAGAAAGTGAGTGGCCAGCTTCATGTCTCAGCCACATTACTCCTGGAGGAAGAGCTCCCTATACCAACTGAACAGATGGGTGTGCAGGCCCCTGAGCTGGTCTGGACAAAGTGGTGCATAAAAGAATCTCTCAATTTTTGTAGAATCATATATAATTATATATCATGCATATATTTAATGCAAGTCTTTTCTTTAAAAACTATATTCTGCTAACTTCTATTCCAAATTTTGTAAGAATATTTCTAAAATGTATCTCGACACTGGTGAGCCTCCCGCCATTCCTTTCTTTGGTTTGCAGAAACTGCTGATTTACAGACTTTAATTCTGCTCCAGTACAAGAGAATAATGTGATAATTTTGTTATAAATCTCAGAATCAATAACACTGCCCCTTATTGAGGTACTGACCAACATGAGTTTCCTTCCCTGATATATGCACATACAGCATATTCATAAGAACTTCACATGAAATGTTACCACTCTGTATGCAAGTTTCATACACATTTTTGTCTACCTCAATTCTCCTCAGTATTAAATTCATTATATAACATTACTAAACTTCTCACATATTCTAGTAAAGCTTTAGCCAGGAGATGGAACAGTATTTTAATATCACTGATTACTGAACATATGCACACGTCTTATTTTCACAGTCTCACTTGATCACTCAATTTTAGTAATTCTGGACCTATCTGCATAACACATTTCTCCTGTCTTCTTCAATAAAACTGCTGAGCTTTAATTGTATGTATTTTGATACTTATGATATAGGGTCTTTCTTCCATTTACCAAACAATTTTCACTCAAGAATTTCACTGCTCTTCTCTCATATCCACCATTATTTATTATGGTCTGGGGTTTTCCTTTAATTTTATGATATTTGGTTTATACTGTTTAATTTTCTACTTCATACTCCTTAACAGCTTATGTCTTTATGTACTACATTACTTGCATACAGGGGGTCAGCTAAATTTCATATGCTGTTTGTAGCTAAGTGTCTCAAAGATTCCTGCTGTTTTATATCTAGATGTCTCATTCAACAATTGTTACAAATTAGACCAACTAAATGCACACACTATAATGATTTAACATGCAAAACTCCTACATACTTTGGGCAACAATGGCCCATAATCAGGGTGCACAGCTGTACAAAACAATCTCTAGGCCATGTTATCATATTCAGTAAACAAAATTGTGGTAAGACCAACAATGTATGATTTACAGACACGAATATGTACACTGAAATTATAAAAATATTGATATAAAAGTTAAATTGTTATAAAAATTATAAGAAATGTAAAATATCTGGTTACAATTACATGTATGGAAGTGGTTATAAATCATGATACATTAAGTATAATATAAGTGTCATAAAATTTAAATATGAATGTTACAGGATACAGAATGATAGTTGCAGTACATGCCAATAATTGGTGTTCCTAGTACTATGGTGTGCACGGTAGGTTGGAAGACGGGTGTAAGGATGTAGATGTTTTGTGTGATGTAATATGAAAGTCAAATATCAGCTGATACATCGGGTTGTGCCCTCCTGTGTCCGGTCCAGAACAAGTTTGTTAGAGTGACAATGCGAAGGGATATAAAACTGCCCAAAGGGAATTAGTAATGGGCCTTTGCAAAGTTGCTTGAGTAAAGACACAGTATTACTGATAAGTCCATATCCATGTTTGTTATTTAAAACATGTAAGGCATATGTTGATTTTGTATCACTGTGTTTTATATACCTCATGTGTTCTTGGTAACTTTGTTTTAGACTATGACTTGTTTGTCTGACAGAGGAAAGTTACATGTAGCACGTGTTTGTACTGTACATATAATCACCTATTAGCGTATTTTTGGTTTTGTAAAATCATATATGGTGATCATATTGTGGAAGCCAAGTCTTACTTTGATCTGTTTAAATAAATTGGTAATCTTGCGCACTAGTGGACTGTAGTATGTAAAAGTCATCCAATTTTCTGAATTTTGGGTTGTGTTCATATCTCGATCAGGCCTGTTTAACCTTTGTTGTAATTGTTTGGTTTTTGGATTAGTGTATGTGGAAAATAATTGGATTTTGCAATGTGTTATATTGTGATCCATTCTTTATGTTTCCGTTCAAGTGCGAGTGGGAGATAAGTGCATGCGTGCTATATAATATCTCTATGCAGCCATGTTTTGCTCTGTGGGATGGTTTGAGAAGAAACCGATAGTTGTATCGGTGCTAGTGGGTTTACGGTATGCCAATATCAATCTTGGAATCCTTTCTTACAAGTAGGAAATCTAAAACGTTTATTTGCCCATTGTCTTCATATGTTGGACAAACTGTAAGGTTTCTGTGTATTCAGTTCACCCAAAATTCATCTCATTCAGCACTTTCAGTTTAAATAATTACATTATATAAACCATCTATTAATGGTCTTTCTACACAGTACTCTCACCCTTTTCCAGTAAAAATTCCTCCAAAAAAGTAAAATGTGTGGAAAATTTTTAACTCTAGGGTAAAAGAACTTTAAACGTTTTTGCCTGCATTTTACAGTCACCATTCTTTCATTATGTTTTATTCTAGTACAAATTAACCAACTTTTTTATCCAAATGTGAATGAATCATTACATCTTACTTCATTTTTTATTAATTTAGTCTCCTATTACCCACCATGCCAACTATGAGCCATATATATTTTGGAGACATAGTCCCTATAACTGATCATTTATGTCCTGATATAAAAAAAACTGCAGACCTACATTATTTTAATTTTATTGGCCACAGCCTCAGTTTATATACTGAAACAGCCATTCCTCTAACTTCAATGCTTGAAGCAACCATGTTTATTATCAAATGTCCCTACATATTAAAGCACTTTTGGAATAAAAATTATCTGATTCAAAGTCAAGCAAATGTAAAGTCTAAATATATGTAGACCACTTATGACATTGTGGATATCAATCAGAAATGAAGAAATGTAGTAAGTCATACATGAATGGCTGTTGGTCAATCCATCACCTTGCCTCTGTAGCCCATATAACTGTATTCTTCAAGACAGACAGGTTTCTGAGTTTTCCCCAATATCATTTCAGAACAAGTTACTTGTTTTTGGTAGTTTACATATCTGCAAAACACCTTGCTTATCTCTCCAAACCACTGTTAAATTACCACTCACTCTAGAATGTATGTCACCCCATGCATATGTAAAGTTTGTGGCCCACTCTTTTTATTCTCCTTTAGTTACTTCAAAGGTGGATATATAGGTGTCATCATCTCTGTTGCAGTCTACATATCCTTTCCCTGGGTATGTGCTAATATCACAAGTATAGCTACCCACGTAACTTCCAACCCCCACCTCCAATCAACCCCTAAACACACGAGAAAATGTTTCCTTCAGTCACTTTGGCACTTGTACTGTAACACCTACTGACCACCAGACATCTTGCGGGCTGTCAGCACATGGTGAACAGTGAAGAGGGGAATATGCTGCACATGCATCAACATACTCCCAAAACATCAGCTCATCCATTACCTCCACACTTCTGGAAATATATCATACCAACAATTCACCACAGTTCATACATTTGAAAGGGCTGCCACACAACCCAATCATTGCTAAATCATGTGGCATGGGTACTTGTGAGCACAGCTTGCAAGATGTTTGGCAACTATAGCACATGGCAGTATTTGGAACTTCTAATAGTGATATACACCCACATCACTACCAATTACAAATGCAAATAACTTTATACTTGCTTGTCTTCCTTCTGACTCGTTTAGACAAACTATGTCCAACCTAACAAGACTGCAAACATAGGTCAATGGAGCGTTAACAGAAAGAATGCACAGACACACAGTCACTGGACCCCAAACTCTACAAGCTAGGAATGACCACCATGTTCAATGTTTGTAAGTCAAGCATAACAGAAGGCTGTATAGACAAACGGAGATAATACAGTGCCAAAGCTGCTATATTTTACTGTCATAATGAAGTGACATACAGCCTAATGGAGCACAAGTATTCTGTAATAATAGCATGAAACACTGTCAACAAAGGTTAGATGAGTGAAGTGATAGCTTACATTGGTGAGCAAGACAAAAAACAGTAACTATACCCAATGCATGCTATCCTCATATGCTGAAAATTCCCGAACACCATCACAGAGCTTCTATGGGAGGATGTGAGTATGGTGTGACAGGACTCAGCTCTTTATCAATCCACAAAAGATGGTGATAGTACCATTCACCCAAATGAGAGATTTAAGGGGCCTGAAAGAGCTAACACTCTCTGGATATACACTGCAGATGACTACCCAGGTCAAATACCTTGGACTTATTCTGGACAGAGAATTGATTTGGAAGGCACAGTTGAAAATGTGATGAATAAGGTCTACAGCAATTTTGGAACTGTAAGGGCATATCTGGTAAAACCTGGGGTCTGAAACCCAGGGAGGCGCACTGGATCTACATCATGCTGATCAGACCTGTACTGACCTACAGCTCCATCCTTTGGTTACTGCGGGTCAGAAAACAATGTCAACAGGACAGAGCTCATTAAGTTATAGATATCAGGCTGTCTGGCTACAACATGGGAGATGAAGATGACTCCAACAGCTGTGATGGATGTATGATAGAGGTGGAGGCCCAGGTGGGGATCTACAGACTAATGTGTACCCAACAGTGGAGACCTACATCCACTAGTCGGTTACACCAAAAAATCTTGGGATATGGAGCACAAAACTATACTACATATGGGGTTTGACAGGATGCTTCCCAGATATGCATACCACAAGTTTCCTGGCCAGTGTGAATGGGAGAATGGGTTACAACCAGACAACAAAGGGGGCCTAGTCTGGTACAGCGATGGGTCCAAGACCAATACAGGCACTGATACTGGGGCTCAAGAAGGGGGCAAAGCTTTAGTCTTGGGCTCCACACCACAGTATTTCAGGCTGAAATATATGCCCGTGAGGCTTGTATAATGGGGAATGCAGAAAAGGGCTAAAGAAGGAGAAACGTCTACATCTTTTTCTGACAGGAAGCCATCAAAGCACTTGACAGTTTACAGATAAATTCCAAATTAGTATGGGATTGACAACAATCCTTGGTGAAACTGCTAGAACATAAAAGGATCAAACCTATATGGGTCCCAGGACACATGAAAATTGATGGAAATGCAATAAGCTGATCAAATAGCCATAGAAGATTCCTCACATCCACTCAAAGGACTTCAGCCTGCACTTGACATATCTGCAAATGTTGCCATGTAGGTTATTCGGGACTTGAACAGCAGGAAACATGATGAGCACTGGCAGTCCACATGTGGGCAAAGGAAAGCTAAGGGCTTTCTTAGAAATCCCTCTGCAAAAAAAGCTGGGGAATTACTCAACCTGAGCATAAACAAGTTAAAAATTTTAACAGGACACTGCCATTTAAAAGGACACCTATTTAAACTTAGACTGATAAACAGCCCTTAGCGTGATTATAAATGCAAGCAGGCAACTGAAACTGCCTCATACATTCTTTGTGACTTGACACCTTGGCCACACTAAGATTCAGGCACCTAGGTAATCATTTTATGAAACCAGGTGACTCTGAACACACTTCTGTCAGCAAGATACTGCACTTTCTTCAAGGTGCGGGGATGCTGAATGAATGAGCTAAAGGGCTGCACAAAAGATCGATCCCAGTCAAGTGCAAGGGTCACTCAGTGCCTGCCCTTGTATATTATATTCTCTACCAAATGCCACAATATTTAACATGCTTTTCTGTATTCCAATGCCCTTCCTACTTGCGCCCATTTCAAACAAACAACTGATTTTTGACATCCATGAGACAAGATAACTGGCCAGCCATTCCTCAAAACCTTAGTACCAACTATAATCAGTCTTTTTTATGCAATATATTAGAATCAACTGCCACCCATTAAGGTAAAACTTGCAACCTACAAGCATACTCCTCTATTCAAGAAGAATATGTTCCTAAATGATCAGGAATATAATCAGGAACTCTTACACAAGCACAACACACATTACACATGATTGATCTTATGGCAATATTGCTCAGTAGTTAAATAACAGTGGAAATAATACTAAATCCCATGAAGTATATAAATCAAGTTTCAATACTCATCTTTATAATGTTCAATAAGGATGTCTTCTGTGGCATGGCAGTTATCATAACTATCTATACTTCCGATCACACTTGGCTACACTAGCTGTAACAGAAGTCACTAGAGCTTTTATTCAACATGCAATTTTTGGAAAAGTGGCAGCCAATAGAAATACATAAGCAGCATCCTTAATGTACCTCCAGGGAGTGAGGAAATGTGAATGAGACAGGCAAATGATAGAACCATCCCAACCAATCCACTTCCCCGGAACCTGATGAACTAGAAAGCCCCTCACTTCATGGTGAAAATGTGGAATATCTTTCTTGTTGAATTCTCTTTTGCAAGACAGTCATGGGAGCTGTTCTGACATGTCTAGTAAATAATGCCAGTCACAGCTTATTCAATAATAAAAAAAAGGCTCAAACATGTTCTTCAACAAAGAACAAAACACAAAAGCCAACCAATTACCTAAGAGGCTGCTACTTCTGTATACTGCCTCCTAATCACAGAGTGATTACCAACAAGAAAAAGTTGACAGTGGAGTACCCAAATATACAATCGGCTGTGCGTCCAGTGCCTTGCCGTGAAGGTCTGCCTATTCCAGAATATACCTGGACTGTGATGAGGAAGGGGAGAATATACTCAAAAATACATGTGTCATGAACCCGGGGTTAGGGGGCTTGACTTCCACCAAACTATGCCCAAATAGACATGAGTGGATGAGGCACTAAGTCCTCTGGGTCTAGATTTTTATCTAGGGTAGGTTGAACGCTGCCACCAGCCTATTTCTAGGCAAAACGTCGGAGAGTTACTACAGGTTATTGTAATACACAATATCGGAGACTTCTTTGTCTAAGTCTATATTCTACTAGTTTACACTAATCTATAATTTCACATAAATAAGTTAGAGAGAAATGTTGTACTAAAAGTGTTCAAAATTTATGTTCTTGCCTCCCTGTATAATCAAAAAGGTATGTAATTTGGAATGTTCAAATTGAATTTGGACTCGACTGAATTTAGTAATAAAATCAAAGTTAGTCAACAACGCAACTGTTGAAGCTTACCTGTTAATAGCAGGATGCTGTAATACATTCTCAGCGGCTCTTAGTTATTATAACAATCGTTTGTGTAACAAGCCGTGTACTAATAAACCTTCACGTCGTCGTAGGTACTTGCTTCGCCGGTACAGTGTCGAGTATCGTGCCAAACGCATAGCATTCCAAAAGAGTATCACCGAAAGAATCAATTGTACTTTAACTATCAAAGGTTTTATGGAGAGGAAAGTACGTTTCTCAGCGTTTTAGTTCTTCCTACCTGACCGTATATGGTCATATTCCAAAACACTTACAAAATATGAAGTAACTCAATAAGTCGGTCAGGTTGCAGTGCTCCACATAAGGCAAGTGGGGGCATTGCAAGTGACGTATGCTGATTCTGCATTGCTAGCTTGGCTAATGTTTCCTCATTGCAACACCTGAAAGACTCCTTCAAGTCTTCCTGGTTTGTTCATATCTTGAAAAAGTTCTTTCAAAACCCAAATTCGGTCTCATTCATGACACATGTAACCAACTTCAAGAGGTTCGTAATTTTTCCTGAATGTAACGTCTACTGAAAAACGCAACATCACAAAGAAAGAACTCGTCAAAGACCTAGAATGGTCAAACAATAATGCAGAACTGTTGCCTTCCAGACTTCAACAGTGAAATCATATGGATGACACTATGAAAGTAACAGCACTTCACTCCACTGAAAAGATTTTCAGCAGTTCTTCATAACCTAAGGTGAACTCCGTGCCTGTAAAAATGTCGAGAGTCTGATGGCAGCAATCAACATCTGGTACAATCCAGAAAAATGGTGACTATTTATAGACTCTTCCATGCACAGCCTAAAAGCAGTGTCGGTGCACAAAGGAAATGTACTACCTTCCATCCATTGCCTATGCCCTCCACAAAAAAGGAACATACAAAAACATGAAGGAAATTCTCAGCTGCATGAACTACAAGAAATATCAATGACCCATCAGCAGTGATTTGAAGGTAACTGCCATTTGGATGGCACTGCAAAAGGTTAAACAAAATTCTGTTATTTCCTACATGAATGGAATAGTTGTGCCAAAAGTGTTCAGAGCACCAAAAAGAACTGGCCTCAACATAAAACCCATACACCTGCAGTGAAAGACACGGCTCATCAGCCTTCATATATTCCGTCTCTACAAATTAAATTGGGTCTCATGAAGAATTCCATGAGGACTCTAAACAGAAATGGTCTGGCATTCTTATTCTTGTGTGAGAAATTCCCAAGGCTTAGTAGGAAGATTAAGGTGGGTATATTCATTGATCCCCATATATGTCGGCTCATCAAAGACCCTAAATCGGATCTTGCTCTCAGTGATGACAAGAAGTCAGCCTAGAATGCCTCACAACATGTTGCAATTGGTTTTAGATGAAATGTGGAAGACATCACCTTCAGGAATCCTGTGGAGGATTTTACAACCTCTTAGGAGAAGCTTGGATGCAACATGTCACTACAGACGCATTTCATCCATTCACAATTAGATTCCTTTCCAGTTAGCTTTGGAGCCATTCAGGGACAAACATGGTGTTATCACCAGGACATCTCAATGATGAAGAAAAGATACAAGGGCAAATGATTGATGCCATGTTAGCCGATAGTGCTGGATGGTGAAGAGGGATGCTCTGGAAATTCAGTACAAGTGACAACAAAATGGCACTTCATTTAATTCATGCAAGTTCACTGTTGTGTCCCACTCTCACACAGCATAAAAAGGGCCAATTCCCTAAGTTAAATGCTAGTTTGATGTTCTGCATAGCAATTTCTACTAAGTGAACAACTTTTCATATTCACAACAGGATACAACTCAAAATTTGTAGAACAATGTTAATGCCATTTTTGGCACCAAGTTTGCAGTACTATGGCTACTGAGATTTGGGAACTGACACTGTATGGGTCAGAAACTTTAACATGTAAACTACCCAAATACATATAGTTTTCATATCTATGTCTGTAAGATGACAGGAAACACAGCTCTAAAATCATTCACATTCAATCTGCACACCCCATACATGCACTTACCCTTGTAATTAGGTATAACTTACTTTCTCTCTTCACTTACACAGCTAACACCATATTTCCCAGACAAAAATAGGTTTGCAAAGAAAATACAAAGAAGTACAAACTTTGCACAAAGTTGCAAGATCTGAAGTTCTCACAGAAGTGCTTTAGACATTCAAGTCTTCAGGAATGTTACAATGTGTCATACTTACTTACTTACTTACTTACTTACTCCATGGAGCAGAGTCTTTCTCGAGAAGCTAACAATTTGTCAGCTAGTAAAGAATTTCCCCCCATTTTATGGAACCAGAAGGTTCATTACCACATTCGCAAGTGCCTGCCACCTGTCCCTATCCTGAGCCAGCTTGATCCAGTCCATAACCCCACATCCCACTTCCTGCAGATCCACCTTAATCCCATCTATACCTGGGTCTCCCAAGTGGTCTCTTTCCCTCAGGTTTCCCCACTAAAACCCTGTACACGCCTTTCCTCTCCCCCTTACGTGCTACATGCCATGCCCATCCCATTCTTTTTTATTTTATCACCCAAACAATATTGGGTGAGGAGTACATATCATTAACCCTTTCCCCGTTCAATTTAAATCGCTACTGCCTGGGAAGAAGAGCCGAGTTTTTTCACGGGACATTTAAATTTACGTACTATACCAGAAACGCTTTAGAGCGTTTAGAGGGGGAGGGGACTTTTAAATCCCGAGCGCTTTGGAGCGTTAGG
>Ga0123357_10008770_pt1 | contig 12679 bp, 7 predicted proteins | sample TergutEmb28metaG_FD_89873 | JGI IMG/M metagenome (GOLD analysis project Ga0123357, IMG submission 89873) | Embiratermes neotenicus P4 segment gut microbial communities from Petit-Saut dam, French Guiana - Emb289 P4 | ecosystem: Host-associated > Arthropoda: Insects > Digestive system > Gut ... | reverse complement strand
GTTCTTCCTGCGAAGGTAGTAGTTAGTTCCTCACTAGTAAAGATATTCCGCGCATTTAATAGACCCGGAAGTTTAATGCGGGGTTCATAAGAACTCGCTGCTTGTTCCTATCCTGAGGCAGAAGAAATCAGTCCACAGCTACCTAACGTATTTTTTTACGTCTATTTTAATGTTATCATCCCTTTGTCTTCAAGTGATCGTCATTCTGCAGATTACTTACTCCATGGAGCAGAGTCCTCCTTGAGAAGCTAACCGATTCTCAAATAGTCAAATTCCCCGCATTTTATAAAACCCGCAGGTTCATTACCGCATTCACAAGTGCCCGTCACCTCTCCCAATCCTGAGCCAGATCGATCTAGTCAATGCCCCCACATCCCGCTTCCTGAAGATCCATCGTATTATCTTCCTGTCTACGCCTGGGTCTTCCGAATGGTCTCTTTCCCTCAGGCTTTCCCACCAAAACCCTCTTCTCCCCCATACGTGCTACATTCCCCTTCAGATTTCCACACCAAAACCTTGCGTGCGTTTCTGTTTTCCTCAAACGTGCCAAATGCCCCTCCCATTTCATCTCCTTGATCTGGTCCCGAAATAATGTATGGCGAAGGACAAAAATCATGAAGTTCCTCGGTATGCAATGTATGAGATTTTCAACCATATCAACATACATAAGCTAAGCACGAATTAAAATTCTCCTACCATACAATACATAAAGTGCATAAATTTCCGTCGCGACAAATCCTTTTATCTGGTCTCAGTAGTAAGCCCCTTAACAAATAGGAGAATACGGAATTCTTTCCTTAGTGTAATGCAAATAACAACTTGATTTTAGAAAACTTTATTGGTAACATGCAGTTGCTCTGATTATTTACTGAGCTGTGTTATATTCTGCTTCATATCATAATGACATTAATATTGCAGCAAAGTTGAATCATTTGTCAGTTTGTAGGTTCTCTCTTTTAGTTATTCGGGTTTAATCCAGATTTCTAAAAACAAAACACATCCTCAGATACTACCATAACCCCAAAAAAATCTTTCACTAACTTGTTCGTATATATGTACAGTTGTCTGGGTGCTCGGTATGCTAAGTACGACTATCACGAAACTATGTTAGACAAATATCATTAAACAACAACAACCAATGCGGAAGTTACTGTTCCACATGTAAAGGAATCGTTTGCCATCGAGTAACGAATGGAGGTTTGTGTAACATTCCTGAGGCATCCTTTGATAGAAGAAAGACTGGAAATGTGGCCCTCAATTCCATTTCTGTAACGCCGTCAATGTTGCGTCGTGCAATGCCTATCCGCACGTAAATAAGTTTTGACAAATTATTACCGTATAATATGATCAATGGAAAAGTAAACAGTGTTGAACTCAATTCGAAGAGTAAAAGTGGGAGATTAATTTAATGTGATTACGCCTAAATATACTTTTACATGGTTCATGTATTTGAAATTAACACGACTGTAAAAAATATTACCTAAGTTCACGGGGGAAAATTATTTTCATATCCTCACCCCAATGATCACCAAATCGCCTTCTTTTTGCCACAGAAGTTAAAGGTGCAAAATATTTCCCACAATTCGTGGCCATACCCAGTGACATTCACATTTCTTTCTCAACAGTGAATTATGCTACTCGTACAGTACATCACACGTCATAATTTCGAACACAAAGTGCAGGTTTACTACCATAGAAGGTATTACGGCGTTAGAATGATGCAACATGCACACGAAAAGATACATACACGGACACAATCTATTATAATGGTACAGCTAATTACGAAGGAAAATGCACACGGGTAAGTGGAGCTATACCTACACTATTCTGTAAGCTCGGCACTTAGATGAAGCAGAGCGATCAGCTTCTCGCAAAGGCCGCTTTAGGACATCACAGCCGGTCTGGCCGCTTTGGTGAACAGATAAATCTTACTCCTGCCGGGAATCGAACCACATTTTCTTGGACGTCCAGCCAATTGCTTTATAAAGTACGGTTAAATTTTCTCACATAAGTTTGTTTTTTGCATGACAACGACTGTGAAATAACTAAATCAGGCGTCGCACGACCTAAATTCTTAATCTCAGTCAACGCGCCGAGAGTTCATCGCGGGAAAAAAGAAAAAAAAAATGCCATGCCAATACTTCACACTGTTCCTCACGTTTATCTTCAAACTGAAACTACTACAATGAACACATTCACAAATATAACTTTTAAAACAGCTACGTAACAATGGTTATCAAAATGCCAGCGTTTGAAATGTTAGAAAAGGTAATCAGATATAATCACAGGAGTAACTTGGCTAACAAGAGTGGGGGGGGGGGGTTAATCGCCCATGGTTATTAGGAGTCATGTCATTCAGTCACGTTATAAAGACAGGGAAGATTGTTTTGAACCAGTCTTTAATATACATAAACTCCTTTCCCTCAATCAAACCCCAATCTTTTTATTTGCCTTTCCACTATGTAGCCAAAAAAAATATTCTTAGGTAAAAAATATTGGAGATACATCCCCCCTCCTGCTCCCCTCCTAAGTTACGCCTACGGATATAAGAAGGCATCCTTGAAACACTGTGGCTCGCTGTCCCTCACACCATTTGCCCTAGCTGTGCTGCCCCACCGCGCAGTCTGCGTAGGGCACAGCCCGCTCGCCTTTCTGTTCTCCGTAGCCTGTACAGCCCGTCGCGAGTACTTGAATTTAATATGATTTCCTTCATATCTTTTAAAAATATATTCGTATTTCCTAACAAGAACTTTTATTCAGATACTCAGTTCAACTTTTCTCCATACTCCTGCAGCCGTCACACGGACGGGCCGCCCCGAGTCCAGTCCATCACAGAGGTATGCAGTATTATTAGCACCAAGGTAAGACACAAATATCACTGTCATTCTACAAGAATTTAAGGAAGGGGGTTGGGGGAGCCGAAGGTCGTTCAGAAAGGCAAATTATCAAACTGAACGCCGGATGTGACATTCCGATACAAGATCTTCCAAATTGTGCATAATTATCAAGTTAGCCAGCAAACCATTTACTGCCACATCAGACAGCCCAGTAAGCGTGGGAAAATACGGACCAGACTTACACAGTAAGTCCTGCTAAATCAGAGATGTTAAGATCATTCTTCGACAGAACCCAGTAGGCAACTCTGATATTAAGGGTGACTGAACAGTGGTGGCTGGGGTGTAAATGCGTGTCATGTGGAGCTCATAAAAATACTAGTACTTCATACAGATAATTACTTCGCATGTGACAACATAAACATACAGTGTTGATCGTGACAGTCAAGGAACTGGTTTAAGCAGAATATATTTCAGAAGTGTATACCAGGTCCAAGGAGGTCCTGCACACACCGGGTTACAACTAATTACGCTGGTCAACAAAGATTTTGGCCCATGAGGAAAAATGTCTATTTCTGATGTATTTTTGGACGCTGAATTCGAATATGTTTCCAGAATTTCTCTATCACCCAATCTTTTGCGTTACATCAGACTGTGACCGCACACGCCTACATATGTGAGTCAATGGGGGCCTGTAGGACGTAGTCAGGACATGATATAACAAGCCAACTGTCACGTGTCATGCTCGTGTGACTAACAGTCCTCTGCAGGTTGCTGGCCAGAGCTCAGTGTGTTATCGTCTCAGAAGTACGTAGTGTTTTTTCCACCATTAATATGCCAAGAAAGTGCGTAAATTCACTGGATATATTCTGCTACATCTGCGGTGAGGTGACATTTAAATCCCGAAGACGGTCTTTCACATCCCTGATTAAGAAATGCTATAAGCATTATTTCGGTTGCAAAGTGGGAGATCAGGACAAGAGTTGGGCTCCCCATTTTTGTTGTGTGATATGTGCCAGACGTCTCGCGAAATGGGCAAAAGGTTCACGCTGTATGCCTTTCACCATTCCTGCGGTTTAGAGAGAGCCCACGGACCGTGTTTCGGATTGTTACTTCTGCATGACCAGTATCACTGGTGTAACAGCAAAGTCCAAACACACTGTTCAATATCCAAATTTACCATCTGCGATGAGGCCAGTACCTCACAGTGAGGAGTTACCTGTGCCAAAGCCTCCAAAAAACACGACGCTGAGTGACAGTGAGTGAAGTGATAAAGATGAAGGCCACGCTAACAACAGTATGGATTGTGATCCAGCTTTTGCAGGAGCCAGTTCTTCCAATTAACCACACCTGCTGACTCAAGGGGACCCGAATGAAATCGTCCGCGATTTGAACCTGTCAAAGAAGCAAGCTGAACTTTTAGGCTCCAGGATAAAGGGCTGGAATCTTCTGCGCCAGGACACTAAGGTGTGTTTTTACCGTGGACGCCATGAAGAATTCAAGGATCTCTTCTCGCAGGAGAAGATGGTGTAGTGCTTTTCAATTATGTTTGTTCCGTTATGGAAGTTCTTGGCCATGAATTTAACCCAGATCAGTGGCGCTTGTTCATTGATTCGTCAAAAGTGAGCTTGAAGGTGGTTATATTCCACAACGGAAATAAATTCCCCTCCGTTCCTCTGGCTCATGCAGCCAACATGAAGGAAAGTTATGAAAGCATGAAGCTACTGTTGGGAAAGATTAAGTATGACGAATTTAAGTGGAAGGTATGTGGTGATCTCAAGGTTGTGGCACTGTTACTCGGAATGCAACTCGGGTACAAAAAATACTGCTGTTTCCTGTGTCAGTGCGACAGCCGGGGCAAGAAGAATCACTATGTAAAAAACTGTGGCCTAAACGAACGTCACTGACGCCAGGTGAGAAAAATGTCGTCAATCCTCCTCTTGTTCTTCCGGAGAAAATTTTTCTGCCCCCCTTTGCACATAAAGCTGGGCCTCATGAAAAACTTTGTGAAATGTATGGATAAAACCGGCCATGGATTCGAATATTTGAGGAATAAGTTCTCAAATGTGAGTGACGCAAAAACCAAGGAAGGTATATTTACAGGACCCCAAATCAGGGAACTGATGCAAGACAAACAGTTCGATGAAGACCTGAATGAGACTGAAAGAAATGCATGGTTGTCTTTTAAGAGGATTTGCAAGGACTCCTTAGGAAATCACAAAGCAGCGAACTATCAAGATGCTGTGCAAGACCTGTTGACTTCCAACAAAGCTATGGGATGCAACATGAGTCTGAAATCCACTTTTTGGAGTCCCACTTGGACTTTTTCCCAGAAAATCTTGGCGAAGTCAGTGACGAAGACGGTGAAAGATTTCACCAAGACATTTTGGCTACGGAAAAGCGATACCAAGGGAAGTGGACCTCATGTAAGTCGAAAAACTATTGCTGAACACTGAAGAGGTATGTACCTGAAGCCAATTACCGGCGAAAGTCATACGCCTCTACATTTTAGAGGTAAGTTTCTGCCCGTTTCATTAGTACGTAAAGTACTATTTTGCACAAATACAGTCCTCTGTATCTTTGAAACTCCGTCTTATAGAAAAATTCTGTATACATATCCGAATTCAGCATAAAAAGGACTGCTAAGTTCACCTACTGAAGTTCGTGGGCCCAAAAAAAAAAGTTAAATTTTGTTGTCCAGTGTTATCATCAGACAACAATTTCATTTAGCGAGATCGGAAACCCTCCCTCAAATCATCTGGTGGTGGCACTATTTGACACTGACTATTACTTCTTGTACTCCGCGGACGAACCATTACAATATAAACAATAACACTAAAGCCATAACCCGTCTTCTGAGTTAAATAACTGAAAAGAAACACAGCCTGCATTCTTACATCGACGTTTCATCCAGTACAGCTTTCACGAATGAGTTTTTCTGATACGAAAGAGTGGCTTTTCGTCTACGGTGCATGACATGGTTGTAGGCTCTCAGTCGGTCTTCAGTAAGCCGTTCGTTGTAAAAGTGTTCAACGTGTGGAGACGAGTGTGTTTCAATGTGTACCAGGCACTGGATTTTACAGGCGCATCCCAAAAATGATATTCCAGTTTTATTTTCGAGATAACAAAAATCGCCGCGTCACGCTTTGCCCCAAGCAACCCAATGGCCGCAATGAAGTTATCATTTGCAGCTGATAAGGATAAGAAACGATATACGCATATTAAATAGAACACGATGTTAGTAAGACCAAGAAATCTTGACGTGGTCGAATAGTATAGAGGGTCGTGTCAATGGATTATGCACACCATACAATGAAGAGGTGAGAATTGTTGTTGAGAATTGCTTTAAATTAACATACTCATCGCACTGTCGCTCGGTAGATACAACATTAGGTGTAAGGGGTTTCTACAGTTTTTACGATGGTATCGGTACGTTTTCATTTATGAAATTGTATTTTATGTTTCATATATACCTACCGCCTACTACTATTAACAACAAACGACAGAGGAAAGGCGTACAGTACTCACAGCTTCTACCCTGCGCTTGCATGTTCTAATGTCTCCTTTGCTACAAGTATTCTGAACACACCGTTGGTTTTGAAGCTAATTCACCGTAAGTAAGAATCCACTGTTCGAAAATCCAAAAGCACTACAGGTCTACATACACAGCAGAAAATGTCTGTCTTCTGCTACATACTCAGTGCAACGAAACCAGTAACATCAACAGAAACTGCAGACGAAGTGACGTTTTTATGTCATACGCCAATTTTTAGGATAAGCGTTTTAAAATTCGATGTTTTGTTTTAGCCTGACATGGGGGGAGGGGGGGGCGGAGATTATACAAGACGGATATGGGCGAATATTCAATTAACCAAACAACAACCGCTACTGAACTAATCTTCCGCTGTTTGTAATATGCTTTTGTCATTGCTGCGAATTCCGAAGTGCAGACATTCAGACCAGCCTGCTGCAGCTCTAGGCTTCAATTTACAAACATTAGGTTGCAAACTTTAAATAATACGAAATAAATATCGAGAAAGCGTGCAGTCATATTACTGTTATGTGTCACTTCAGAGTTCCTGCAATCGGCTGACGGCTGCACGTTGTCCTAAATCCCATTTCAAACAGCCAAAGATGTCTACTGCAAACTCGTACCCTTTTCGTCAAACCGAATTGGGCCCACAACCCGCTACTTGACTAGACAATGAGATGTTCTGCAATGAAATTAACTGGCGTATTTGCTTGCAGAAGGTCGCAGTCTCCATCAGATACTTTCGGCGTCAAGGTCACAAACATTTATTGCTGTTAAAACATCTCGCTTAAAAGTTTTCAACTAGCCATTTTGGACGTACTGGTTATTGAGTGTGCGGCACTAAACTTTCATTAGCACTAAACCACAAATTTACTGTGGTCGCAGTGTCTGGATTAGTAAACCCGACATTAAGCTACCAAATGCAACACTATTCTACACGCATAATCCGAAAGAACAGGAAAATGCAGTGTCTGAATCCAGCAAACACAACCTCCTCCTGCTTGCACTGTGTTTGTCATCACTCCGTGATTATCATGATCTTCTACTGCCTATGCTGTATGTCTTACTGAATGTAAAGTCGTTACCCTCACAATATGGGCCCACATACCGACGAAAACATTATATCTCACGACCCTGTCACTTGCTACGATTTTTAATGTCTATGGCAGAAGAATGAAATATAAAGATGGAACAATGTTGGAATGATGGTGACAGGGGAAGCCCAAGTACTCGGAGAAAATGCCGATTCAGTTGCTTTCCAAAATAAGAGTAATAATTCGTCATTTATGCGACATAAATCCTTGACTGCACAGCCTGGCCGTCGTGATGGAGCGCCACCAATATGCCAAGAGATTAAATTGGACTGTCACTAAATTCCATCCATTACATAGGTGATACTATACAGTCACAACAACCATCGGGAGATGAGTTCCGTTGCTATGACGTCAAATACCACTTATTGCACTTTAAACCCGCTAAACTGCTGTAATATACAAGGTCCCTTTATACAAGATAATTGTACGTCCGCAATAAACGATAGACACACGGAACGTCGGGTATAATGTTCACATATTCTCTGGAACGCGACATGTTGAATTCAGCGAAGCACAATAACAAATTTCTCTGAACATTCTTGAACAACAAAAAAGTCACAAATAAGAGGGCACATAATACGCATTATATTCGTGATAAAGTATTTAAACTAACTCCAAGGTCTTCTTTGGAAATCCGATAGTTGGTAGCTACTCCAATTTCCAGCAATTTTATTACAACAGTGATCACCACTGGGCTCTTGTTCTCTGGCACTTCTACCAAATATTATCATCATCACGTGTATGCCTGGATCTCCCAATAGGCTCTTCCAATGCGAATCGAGGAAGTAATTTTTTCAATGTGAAGTACAAGAGGCTTTGCAGCACGGAAATATGATATTCCTTCTTCCGGCCACAGAAAGGATTCCTACTACGTTTCCAGCATTTAAGTCCCACTTCTAATGACAGGAGCAAAATGGAATCGTAATAAAGACGGTTTAGAGAAACTGTGGGCAAATACACTTGTAATCTTTCTGTGGCCAACTAATTTTTTTTAACGACACAGTTCTTGTAACTGACGAAACCACTATCAGTGCAATGGAAATGTTAAGATCGGAAGGCAGCAGGGAGGGCAAGTTTACTCCCCCGAAAGCCACAATGCGTGTATCAAAGAACTGGAGGGGGGGGGGGGGCCGAAAATATTAAACCTGCAGGGTTCCAACAAGTTTATTTGTATACAACATTCGTAACTTGCACAGAAATGTGGCAAGGGGAATCCTTCAGTTGGATACATGAAATTAACATGAGGCGGCTGGAGGCTGAACTACTGAACCGGTGAATATTAATGAACACTGATCGCTTATTTGATGAAGTGTCTTTGGTACGGAGGTTCACTAACCAGCAAGCTTGCGACTGGGATATGATGTTATCGGCAGTGAAAAGAAGTGTCAGAATACTGAAGAATATCAGTTAAGAATGTTTCGCAACTTAGGAGAGTTACCGAGCTTGTTTCCTCACTGCTTGAACAACAGCGCCTAAAGAACGTGTGTTCTCGGTTATGAGCAAATGTCCGGTAAAACGACAGAAACCGAAGGCATGAGAACACAGTTCGAGCCTTATTCTACTGCACAACGAACTTCCACTCCTTAAAATGCAAAGAATTTATGACAAAACGGAAGTCAAACCAGAAGCCCATAAAAAGTAGATTCCGTCGAGAAATATGGATGGATGTGGCACAGTACATGAAAACGTAACGAAGTCTATTGATAACTTCAAAACTGGAAGCGTTTATCAGACAGCACCATTCCAAGTCTGATGTATCTATGGTATGCAACAGCGAAATATATTTCATTAACAGCCTCGGCCGTCGTGACGACTGTGACTGATCTTTTCTTGTAAGGAAAGGAGTTTCCCGGTACGTAATACAAAAAATATGGGAAGCTTATCCTTAAGCGACACACCAACTATCGTCCCTTACAAAACAAAAGGTGATAGGAATTTTTTATCGTCTTTTAATCAAGGTATTTGAATCAGGCTTGAAAAAAACTGGCGTAATACGCAGTACAATATTGTAGTGCCATTTTAAAAGTCAGAAATGCAGACGGTCGCATTCCACAATTCTGACTGCTCAGAAAAATACATATTGGCCTACTGACTTTCCCAAACGGGTCAGACGCGATAGTTATACCTGTCACAACGCGACGCTTTGGCCAAAGATACGCGATGTATCATCCTGCTAAACAGTAAAGACTAACTCTGTGAGGTGGTTTCCATTCATGCACAGTAGCACTGTCCTCCACCACCCGACTCATGGGAACGTCAATAACACGGGCCGTAATAGGATATTGTTGTCAGAACTCCCATTTACAAAGTGCCTGACAAAACACTGTTCAATATTTTATCTACGAACTCGACGCATATACACACAGGAAAAATATGACATCATTCAGGAGATTCAATTATTACAGAGCAAGTCGTTTTGCAACATTAGGTCTCCTTATTGGCTTTGAAAATGTATGCATTCTATAGCAGCCGCAAACGAAACCGAACGCATGTCGTTGTTTGTCGGTACAATGTATCGAACTGCCCGATCAAACATGAAACTGATCTTTGAGAATGTTGGTGGAGAAAGACTTACGTCCATCACGCAAAACAACATCTGTAAACTTCCAACGCGTTATGAAAAAATAACGAAAAATTAAAATTCAATAAAAAGGATAAAAAGTAATTTGTCCCAAACTCGCAATTTAACTACCGGACGAAAAGTGATTTCGCAATTATCCACCACAATATTATTATGTAAGCTAAACGTGTTCAGAATAGTATTGTATTCCAGACCGAAATCGACAGTGCCCATTACTAGCACACATAAGAAACCATCAATAAGTAAAGAGCGAGTCAGTAAACATGTGTGGCGCCGGAATATCTGAAAGCTAAAATTGAAGAAATTAAAACAGTAAAATTAAAAATACCAGGGGCATGTATAGGGGTATCAGTGACTGTAAAAAGGGTTACCAGCCTAGAACTAACGTAGTAAAGGATGAGAAGGGTGACTTGGTTACAGACTCCCAAAGTATTTTGGCTTGGTGGAGAAACCATTTCTCTCTGCTACTGAATGTACATGGGATTACGTTAGGCTGACAAAAATACACACAGCAGAACCACTTGTGTCTGAGCCGAGTGCCCTTGAGGTTGAGTTGGCTATTTGAAAGTTAAAAATACACAAACCACCAGGTAATGATCAAATCCCAGCAGAACTGATTAAGGCAGGGGGTTGAACAATTCGCTTTGAAATACATAAACTTATTAATTCTATTTGGAATAAGGAGAAATTGCCTCATGAGTGGAAGGAGTCGATCATTGTACCTAACTATAAGAAGGGCGATAAAACAGATTGTTGTAATTCTAGAGGCACATCACTTTTGCCAAATACGTACAAAATTTTATCCAACATCCTCCTGTCAAGGTTCACTCCATATGCAGAGGATATTATTGGGAATCAACAAAGTGGATTCCGACGCAACAAATCAACTACTGATCATATATTCCTCATTCGTCACATACTTGAGAAAAAATGGGAATAAAATGAAGGGGTACTTCAGCTCTTTACAGACTTTAAGAGAAAGATCTTGTAAAATATTCTTATTGAGTTTGGTACCCTTATGCAACTGGTAAGACTAAAAAAAAAGTCCGAATGCAACCTATAGCAAAGTCCGGGTAGGCAAGAATTTGTCTTACATGTTTCCTAGTAGGAATGGTTTGAAACAAGGAGATGCTTTATCGCCACTGCTTTTCAACTTTGATATAGAGTACGCTATTAGAAGGGTTCAGGTAAACCAGCAGGGGTGGAAATTAAATGGTACACATCAGCTTCTGGTTTATGTTGATGATGTTAATATATTGGGAGGAAGCGTACATATTGTAAAGAAATACGCAAAGCTTTAGTTGTTGCTAGTAAGGGGATTGGACTAGAAGTAAACGCTGGTAAGACTAAGCACATGGTCATCTCTCGAAATCTGTATGCAGGACGAAGTCACATTATAAAGACTGATAATAATTCCTTTGCAATGGTGGTAGAGTTCAAATATTTGGGAACAACCTTAACAAATCAAAATTCTATTCTGGAAGAAATTAAGAGCAGGCTGTAGTCAGGGAATGCTTGCTATCATTCAGTGCAGAATCTTTTGTCTTCCAGTTTGCTACGCAAAAATTTAAAGATCAAGATATACAGAACTATGATTTTGTCTGTTGTGTATGGGTGTGAAACTGTCGCTCACAGTATGGGAGGGAACCTAGGCTGAGTGTTTGAGAATAGGTTGTTGAGAATATTTGGGCCTAAGAGGGACGAAGTAATAGGGGAGTGGAGAAAACTGCATCATGAGCAGCTTAACGATCTGTACTCGTCACCCAATATTGTTCGGGTGAGCAAATCAAAAAGAATGATATGGGCAGGGCATGTAGCAGAGGCGTATACAGTGTTTTAGTGGGGAAACATGAGGGGAACAGACCACTTGGAAGACCTAGGCGTAGATTGGAGGATAATATTGAAATGGATCTTCAGGAAGAGGGATGTGGGGATATGGACTGGATCGAGCTGGCTCAGGAGAGGGACAGGTGCAAGCCCTTGTGAATTCGATAATGAACTTTCGTGTTCCATAAAATGCGGGGAATATCTTGACTGGCTGAAAACCGGTTAGCTTCTCAAGACGGACCTGCTCCATGCAGTAAGTAAGCAAGTAAGTTCCGCTGCTTGCCACTTTCTTCCCAATATTAACGGTTCTGGGATTTTACATCCGGTGGTCAGGAGTATCTACAGACTGCAGCACGAAAGTACAACGTGTAAGATGCATTTGGCGGAAATGCATGTAAGGAGAAACGAGATACACAAACACCATACGATTACACAGAACAACACAAAAGGAAGCAAGCGCTTCCGTGTGTTTATGAAGCAATAAACACACACACTAACGGTAAATCCGTATGTACACTGAGTAAATACTATCAACCACTCAGAATATTCCTACTTCAAATACGTACATTTGGAGTCATAAATCAAATCAGCAATTTCTTGGTATAATGTTTTTCAGTATCTTTCGTTCATTACAGCTAAAAACGTCCAATACCTCCTAAGCACAGCAGCAGTAACAAAAGTAAACGCCATATTAAAGTGAGCGCGTCACACGTCATGAAGGTATGTGGGGGGGGGGGGCCCCGCTCATTCCATTCCTTCTGTACCACACGCCCGAGCCGTTTACCCCCCAAAGGAGAAGCCCCGATACGTG